>Ga0208134_1000395_pt1 | contig 28664 bp, 42 predicted proteins | sample VirMetDEL_Mar_31_FD_184515 | JGI IMG/M metagenome (GOLD analysis project Ga0208134, IMG submission 184515) | Aqueous microbial communities from the Delaware River and Bay under freshwater to marine salinity gradient to study organic matter... | ecosystem: Environmental > Aquatic > Marine >...
ATGTGCTAGTAAAGCCTTAGCATAATTATATGCTTCCCCACCTGAACCATCTTGGTTTGGCAGGTCTCCACCATCGCCGTATTCTTTAACCCATTCTAACAGGGATCGCAAGTTGTAATCTTCATCTGTCATATCATCCTTATTCATTTTAAAGCCTCCCATCCATATACGCCGTTAAGATTGTTAGATAAAAAAAGCCTAGTGTGGCCAGTATAAATAGGTGAAACAGTGACTCTTTCATTTTAAACCATCCATTTTATCGATAATAATAGCAAGATTAACTATATACTCCCTAGCTTCGCTATCTTCGTCGAAGTATGGCGTAGACGCGCAGCAAAAGTTAACCTTATCAATGCCGCCGGATTCTAGCTGGTGGCTTAAATCTTGATGATAATTTTTTAAATAATAATTTATGTGCTCTAATGTTGTTTCCATTATTTGCCCTCTCGCATGTTGTATTGAATATAAAGCGCATCTTCGTCTATAACAGGCGCGCAAGGTTTAGGTTTAACAGTGGCCGACGCTATAGACTTGGCTATAGTTGAGCCGTATTTGTCGTTATATTTCTGACTAGCCTTTCTAATTCGCCAATTACTCATGGTCTCTATTTCTATTCTCCAGTTCGGTTAAGGGATATATATAATCGTTAAATAAAAGTTACTGTGATTTGGTGCGCCGCAATCGACTATGGAGCACAGCTCGTAGAGTCATAATCTTCATTCTAATCACTCCTGCATATTCCAATCTCCATCTAGCAAGAACCTCACTTTCTGGCGGGTAAGAATCTCCTTTAGCGGAGTGGTAACCATTGCAAAGAGGGCATTGATCTAGCGCTGGAGCGTCTGAATTGCATAAAGGACACGCGTTGAAAAAGATTCTAACTCGACCCCTGAAAAGGCTAAGCTTGGCCCTAATAAAACTCTTGTAATAACTCAAGTAAAAAATCATTTTTGTTACCTATATATAATCGTTAGCTATGATTGGGTTATTGATCTAACTTCAAGGCACGGCATAAATGACAAATCTATAAAGCACTCACCAAATCCAACAGTTAATGTATGTGCTACTCGCCCATGATTCTTCTTCGTTGATCCGCTCAATATTTTGATTGCGAACTCACGCTGCACGTCATTGACGTATTGATTGATGCGTTTAGGCTTGTATATCGCCTCACAGCAGCGTCAGGTACGATGATTTTGTTCATATCTTAGCGCTTACCCAATTACCGCGAGACAATTTAACCGCTACTATCTTGCATATATAGCCGCAATTGTAGCGAATAGACACCCGTTTATAACCGTTGCGCGTTGCGTACTGCTTAGCCCCTAGCAGGCTGTTTGATACGTCCGTATGCGAGCCGTTACCGTCTGTTACTCCGTAAATGTGCATCATTTGCCCCCTGTTTCATCGGTAAAAAAGTAATAGCCCGCGCTATAATCTCGATAAATTCGAACCCCGTGGATTGTACCCACATGGACGTAATACTTTATGTACTGTTCCCGTGTTCCCATCTCATTCCAGGCTATGCCGCGCACGTATTCCTTTGCATCATTATCGTTATTAAAATTGCCGTCTAAAATTGCGTCATAAACTAGCATATTAAACCCCCTGATTAATGCTTAAAATAATATCTTTGTGGCTAATGTCTTGATCCTGCATATGCTCAACAACAAGCGCTAGATCGGTGATTAAAGCGTATAAATCGTCTTTTTTTAGCATTTTCATTAATAAATTATGCCTATCCACATAGGTTACATGCCCTTTATCATCATGCGGTAATAAATCATCTAGCAATTCGCCCAGTATATCAACTTGCGCGCCTATAGCTTTGCGCTCACTTGCAAAATAGCAGCCCCTACTTGTCTTATAAATTTCAACTGTATTCATTATTCGCCCCCCGTATAATATGCACGCTTAGTGCCGTACTGTTTAGCAATAACAGGTAATAAATCAATAACAAATGATTTGGCGTAATCATCAAAATCTGCATTAGTTGGTCGGCTTATAATTTCGCACAATGTAAAGCCCTCAAAATCAACTATATGATATAAATGCGTATTCATTACAAAACCCCTATAAGTAAATAAACAAAAAGTAAGGCGCTATCAGTACAGCAGCGCCTAGTAACCCCGCGCCAGTATCAAAGATAAACATATCAAAGCGAGACATTGAACGCTTGCTAGTCGCGCACTTGCTTGGTTGTCGCGTGCTTTTGTAGCCGTATTTGTAGTCCTGCATGGTTAATTAATCCCTAGCTCGTTTAAGCGGTCGCTTATATCTTGATACATGGCAAAGTACGTAATGATAGGCTTCAAAGCGTCCAAGCCTTGGTCCGCCACTATCGCGCCTATTGATTCGTTATCGTATACATCCTTGAATGCTTCGGCGTTTTCGCTGAACCGCTCGACTAGCTCGTTTGAATAGGTATAAATAACCCACTGGTGGCCGTCTACTGTCTCATGCAAAAGGTGGTCGTGTATTGCTTCAACCGCCACATCATGGTCGTTATCATTTTGTTCTAGCGCTTCGCTGTAAAGGTTATGAGCTAAATGGTTTATTTCGCGGTGGTATTCGATTGAAGTAAATTCTAAGTCTGACATTATTTAACCCCCTTTTTGCGTGGTTTAATTTTTAAAACGTCCTTTTTAGGGACTTCGTAGTAATTCCCGCCTTTATAGTAAATGTGAGGCACTGGCGCGCCGCCTAAACTTTGACCCCGTGGCATAACTCCCGCCTCTCTCAACAAATGTTTCAAAATATAATCTTCTTTAGAGTAACCGTAACCATGCGAGCGCATAAAAACAGGTTCATCTGAATATTTAATTAAAACGCCGTAAACTTGGAATCCCTCTCCGCCTCTGTTTTTTGACCAATACAAGTCAATGCGACAATGCCCTTTTAAGGATATGCAGCTAAACGGCGTGCTTTCACATTTATTTTCAATTGTTCTATAGTCCATTTTTAAACCCTTTATTTATAAAAATTTAGAATGATGGTTTTTTCGCCCGTTATAACTTCAAAGCGGTTTAATTTAGTATAGCTTATAAAAGCTAGCTTACAAGTTAAAATCATTTAATAGTTCGTCAGCTTGCTCGATTTTGGATAGATAGCCGCTAGGAATAGAGAAAAGTTTGTCAGCTTTTGAGCTAGTCGAAAACATATAGCGCCCGTTTGCTTTTGTGGATATAGCTACGCCGTCAATAGCGCGAACTATTGCAACCACTTCGCCGCTAGTGTGGGTCAGTTCGATGCGGTTCTTGTATCGCTTAAACGTGCCGTTAGCAGTGCCGTTAGCATTAAATAGCGTATCGACTAAAGCCTTTTCGTTTTTAGCGTATGTTTGCCCGTAAAGTCTGATACAGTTTACGCCCAGAATCAATTTGATTGTGTTCATTGTTTAACCCTCTTTTGGTTGTTGGTAAATAACTACAATTGCAAGCACTCCTCAAGTGCCTACTATGTGGTTACTTTGCTAAGTCGTATAAGTCGCCGCGTTCTATGTCATGCCATATTTCATCGTATAAGTCTTGTAGGTGATCATCTAATGAGAAAACTTCGGCGTCAATATCAATTGCCGATTTGGCTATATAAGGATGGTTTTCCTCTTTTTTGCTCACGGCTTCCCGTTGGGCTATTAGCTGATTACCTCTTACGCTGATTTCGCAAATTATATAGTCAGTGTTGCCAGCTGTATCGATAACTTCTATTTCAAATAAAGGCATTGCATGTAAGTCGTTTAATTGTTGCTGTAATGTATTCATTGTTTAACCCTTTTTTAATTGTTTAAAATAACTACTATAAAAGCGACTATTGAAGCCACTTCTAACTAGCTACTAATAAAGTCTAATCCAGCAATTGACCCCATTCTTTTCTAATAATATTAGCGCATCCCTAGCGCGTGATTGCGTATTAATTGCTAGCTCGCCACAAGTAAACGGTAATCTCTCAATTACTCGCCCAAAATAAGTGTACAATTCGTATCCGTTCATTGTTTAACCCTCTACTGTTAGATTGAAAAATTGCTCAATTAATTGCGGCGACATTGCTACAACGTACAATTTGTTATTTTTATAAACGTCATAAGCTATAAAGCCGCTATATGTTCTATATTTTAGACTTCGCTTTTTAACTGTATACATTGTTTAACCCTCTTTTAATGTAATAAACCCAGTGATCTCGCAAAAGTCACAATCGAATTCAAAGTGTTCAATTGTAGCTAGTGCACGCGTCAAGCTTGTGGTGCCGTTCTCATACTGTCTTATCGCATCTAAACATAATTCCCATTCGCTGAACTCTGGTGTATTCATTGCTTAACCCTCTTTTGGTTGTTTAAAATAACTACTATAAAAGCGGCTTTTTAAACCACTTCTAACTAGCTACTAAGTATTAAGTCGCATATTAAGCGGGTTATGTCCGCGCGCTCTCAGTTCCATACAGCAATAATGATATTCATCCAAGTACTGCCCCGCTTTGGGATTCCAACCATCTCCCACTTTAAACGCTGTGTAGGCATCTTCACGGATATATAAAAGTGATTCTAAACTAACTTTTTTTAGCTTTTTGATTGTGTCGTTATGCCAATTAATCATTGCTTAAGCCCTCCACACTTGTACTGCGCCGTCAATCTTTTCCATTCTATAATCGTCGGCATCAATACCTTGTGCTTCCATGTAATCAGCCAAGGCTTTTAACTTTAATCGATTCATAAAGGTTAACACCTCATCATTGTCTAGCATTCGCATTAAATTCTTCATACTGCCACCTGCTTTGCTTGGTTGTGTGTATCTGTATCAATGAAACATTCAGACATAGGGTGCTTTGCAAGGTGCTTTAGTAAGCGTTGCGCGTTCTTCTGCGTTGGCTCTGCTTTGAACTTGTTTAATAGTTTAATCATTTTGTTTGCCTCTCAATGTCGCGCATCATTGCCCGATCCATAAAATAATTATACAGAATGCAAGCTAGCTTACAAGTATTATTTGATTACATGACAGATTTGTAATGTTTGGTAAACCTTGGAGGTATGCGGTATAGATTGTATTAAGTGACTGATTGATGCGGTATTCTTTTTAGTTATAAAAGGTTTGGTTGTTATGCAATGATGGTTTAGAATATCCCTATCGACACACACACCTCCACACTTCAAACCATTCGCCCACCTAAATGCAAATGATAATGATTCGCATTCTCAAATGTTAATGAGACTCGTTAACATCTAAATAGGTTGTTTTATGACCACCCCCACCCCCAACTTTACGGGGCTAGATGTGGCGAGACATCCACCCCATACACCGGAGCTATTTTTGGAACCTGATCAGCTAAAAAGCCAGCAATATCATATAGTTGTATGCGAATTTAGGTCTTAGTAGTACCAGATTTGGGACTAGGTATGTAGAAACTTATAGGTAAGTAGCTGATTTAGAAGGGAATAGACGTAACTAGGTGCAGAAGTGCAAGGTAGTATTAGGTTCTGAAGGATAAAAGAACCCCAGTAAAGACCTATAACAGATCTAAACTTGGTTCCTTTTACCCTTAGTCGCATTTAGGACTTTGGATAGTCTGCAATTAACGCTTTATGCAAACTCGACTGCCTTCTACTAGCGTGTAGTCCACCCCCTGTTCAGTCTTTAGAACTCAGATGCGCCGTGGGGTATCTTTTTGCGCTTTAAGTCTTGTGCGGTGAGGGAGGCTTTCGCCGGACATATCCTTCAAGACCGAGATCACTATGTATGCTATTGCATATAAAGATATATTACTCTATATAAACTTTACTAAATGATCACGATAAGTATACATTAACCTTTAGTAACCTGCATCTAAATCGCAACCTTTTTAGCGTATTTCTTTGCTATTTTGCATCTTTTTTGCTAGATATTTTACAGCTCCGATTTTAGCCCCTATACTACGGTGGTCGGCTACCCCTCTCTCAGGCCGACTGCTTCTCTCTAGCGTTCGCTAGGGGGAGGCATTAAAAACAACGGCGCGCTGCTCGCATTCGCTCGCAGATAGGAATTTATGCTACAAGCTCTAATTGGCCCAGTATCTTCTCTCTTGGAGAAGTTTATACCAGACAAAGATCTTCGCAGTAAGCTATCGCATGAGATCGCTACTATGGCGGAGAAAAACGCGCATGAGCAGATTAAAGCGCAGCTAGACATTAACAAGACAGAAGCACAACACAATTCATTATTTGTTAGCGGCTGGCGACCTGCTGTAGGCTGGACCTGCTGTTTAGGTATGGCGGCTAACTTCTTAATCATTCCAATGACTAACTTTGCTTTAGCGTTGGCCTCATCTAACATATCAATCCCATTAATAGATTTAGAAACTATGCTGCCAGTCTTGCTAGGAATGCTTGGACTTGGTGGTATGCGTAGCTATGAGAAATCTAAGGGCGTATCAAGGAAGTAATATGAGTCTGGACACCAAATTCACACCGGCGAACGTAATAACAATATTTTTAACAATAGCTTTCGCATTAATGGCGTGGCAGGATGTGAAGGGTCAGGTTGAGGTTAACTCCCTATCCATAGATGAGGGTCAGATTGTAGCAGAAGAAATGAGGGATGATGTACACACACTAAAAGTAGATGTGGCTCTATTGAAGCAAGACTCAATCAATGCAGCGGCATCAAGAGAAGAAATTAAAGCTAACCAAGCCGAAATACTTAAACTATTAAGAAGCAAATAAGGAAAACTTATGTCAACAGAATATATAGCAGCATCATCAGGGGCCGGACGAGTAGTAGGCGCAGACTTTCCATTAACAGCAGGATCTTCTCGTTTGTTTTACTGCAAGCCAGCATTAGGCTCTAACGAGTCTTTAACTTTAGAGATAAAAAATGCTGCTGGCACTTACACTAAAGTAGGAACTCTGGCAAGCTCTGGCAACCAATCAGGTACAGTTACAGCAACTGGAGCCGGCTCCAGTGTATTCAGAGTAATAAGATCAGCTACTAGCGTAGCAAAACCTGTATACTTTGATTAAGGAGTAGTTATGACGCAACCTACAGTAATAACGGCAAACTCAATATCATACGAGCCGACAGCTAACAGCGGAACCACTAGAACATTCTCCAATGTTTCTATTCCTGCTAATTGCAATACATTTATGGTTTTAATTGTTTTATCTGGGGCTGAATCATCAGCGAACTGGACTGATGTAACATTTAACGGCGTAGGTGCTGTGAAGTTGCATCAAATTGACGTTTCAGCAAGTTCAACAATCAGGGCAACTATAGCCGCAGTTTTTGACACTTCAAATATTGGAGCGGTTACTGGAGATATTATTGGAACGCTAGATACTTCTGTGACATTTAGAGGTATGCTTGGTGTAGTATGCACTACTGGTTTTCTTGAAAACTTTTCAGCAAGCCAGGATAGATCAGCAAATATTGGGCGCACTACCGTTTGGTCTCCAAACTATGATAATAATATACAGGTGTTAATGGGCGGGCAGGATAGGGACGCAGATCTATTTAGTGTAAGTGAAGGCGTTGAGCTATATGCAGATGACCCAGCTGGGTTTGCTGATCCTGTTGCATGGGCGGCTTACCAAACAACAAATCAAGCAAATAATCAAAAATCAATTAGATACTATGCTGCTAGTGAAGAAATTGCAGAAATGTGTTATTTAATTTCAAGTCAAAGAAATCCTTACGGAGCACTTGCTACACAAACAGGCCCAGTAATTAAACATAACGTGATCACTTAATGATTAAAAAGCAAAAGAAAAGAAAGCTAACCAAGCAGCAGGACAAGTTCATTGACCTTATGGCTCGCGGCTATCACGAAGGGCGAGATCCAACAAAGATGACTGTAATGGATGCTTTCCGTCTTGCGGGGTATGCACCGGACAACGGTAACGCCTATCGCCTGTACAAAGACCTAAAAGATATAATCAAAGAGAGAAGAGATGACTTGGTTGAAGAAAACCAGGTTGCCTCTTTAGCGACTAAGATTATAGAAGATATTATGGTTGATCCAGATAATCGACCAGAGATCCGTTTAAAAGCGGCTCAAGATATTCTGCACAGAACAGGCCATGATAAGCCTAAAGAACTAAATGTTACACAAACCGTATCAGACCTTTCTGATGCAGAACTTGATGAACAACTATCGGAACTGATTGAATCATCTGCTAATGTCAAACAACTTAAACAAGGCTGAGAAAGAGAAGCTCCTTCGATTAATGAAGGAGAAAGAAGAGAGGATTCTATTTAATCAAATAGGACAATGGACTCCCTATGGCTGGCAGGAACTACTGTCTAATGCCACAGAGGAGAACAATCAGTGTTTGGCAATGGCGGGCAACAGGGTCGGTAAGACTTATACCGGAGCTAGAATTACCGCTTGTCACTTGACGGGTAAGTACCCAGACTGGTGGAAAGGTAAACGATTTACCAAGCCTATCAACGCATGGGCAGCGGGTGCTAGTACAGTAACCACACGGGACATCTTGCAAAGAGAATTGCTAGGTGATCCTGTGAATCTATTAATGCGTGGCTCTGGGGCAATACCTAGAGACTGCGTAGTTGACGTAGTTAGAAAGCCACAGATACCTAATGCAGTAGAGAGTATTGTAGTTAAGTTCCACAATGCCTTTGGCGTGCATATAGGTGAGTCAGTAATCTCGTTTAAGTCATACGAGATGGGTGAAGAGAAGTTCATGGGTTCTTCGCTTGACTGGATCTGGCTAGATGAGCAGCCAGCACAGAACATCTATACTCAGTGTTTGACAAGAACACTTGATAAGCGTGGGTTCGTTATGATGACGTTCACACCTGAAAGCGGTATGACTCCTGTTATTCAGCAGTTTATGAATGACAAGAAAAAAGGTCAATTCTTAGTTCAAGCAGGTTGGGATGAAGCTCCTCACTTAGATGAAGATGCAAAAGAGCAGATCCTAGCTCAGTACCTCCCTAATGAGCGGGAGATGAGAACCAAAGGCCAGCCGGTATTTGGTAGAGGTATGGTATTTCCTTACGCTCTCGATAAACTTGTGGTTGAAGATTTTACAATACCTGCTCACTGGAATAGAATCTGTGGAATCGATTTTGGGTTTGATCACCCTACAGCTATTGTTTGGGGCGCAATAAACCCAGAGAATGGCTGCTTTTACATTACAGACGAGTACAGAGAATCTCGTCAGACAGCAACGCAACACGCTATAGCGATTAGAGCTAGATCAGTTCAGCCACCTATAGCTTGGCCGCACGATGGCAATAGAACATTTGACGGTGGTAATTCAATGGCGGTGCAGTACAGACAGGAAGGTGTAAACTTCTTGCCTGAGCACTTTACCAACCCACCAGACTTGTCGCAAACTAAAGGCGACATAAAGATAGCTCCAGGCATTACAGCTATTTCTCAAGCGATGGAGAAAGGGTTATTTAAAGTATTTCAAAGTTGCCAGTATTGGCAACAAGAGTATGGCTCATATCACTTTGGCGAGAGCGGCAAGATTGTTGATAAAGCAGACGATTTAATGTCAGCGACTCGATACGCATTTCAAAGTCAAAGATGGTCAGCTCCAAGTAAAGATAAATCAAAAAGACAGCGTCCTTGGGAGTCCAAGGAATCTAACAGCAATTACAACTGGGTCACATAATGATCACAAACAAAGATTTACTGAGTACTATTAATTCATATGAAGATAATGTTTCTGATCACATGGATAGCGATGCAGCGCAGACTCGTGCTGATTTACTTGATTACTATCTTGGTGAGTCTTACGGAAACGAAAGGGATGGCTACTCAAGCATTGTTACACGAGAAGTTTACCAGACCGTTGAGAATATTAAAGCAGATATAGCGGAGTTATTTGTAGCTGATGATGAGACTGTACGATTTGAACCAGAAGGTCAAGAGGATGTTGAAGCAGCACAGCAAGCTACTGACTACATTCGCTATGTATTTTATCGCCAAAACGATGGCTTCAGCAATATCATGGATAGTCTTATCGATGGTTTACTACAGCGTCAAGGTGTTATTAAGCGCTGGCGAGCTATGGAAGACTCTACGACCAAGCACTCGTTTGATGATATATCTGCGCAAGCATTCGAGCTACTTGAAGCTGATCCAGAAGTTGAAATCTCTGAGTTTGAAGAATACTTAGATGAGATTACAAATCAGATTAGTTACTCTGGCAAAATGTTACATACAGTAACTAAAAGCTCTACTCGCATAGAAGTCGTTCCCCCTGAAGAGTTTGGTATTGACCGTAACGCCACTACAGTACAGGAAGCTCGATTCGTTCGCCAGCGTAGTCAAAAGACTAAAAGCGACTTGCTTGAGATGGACTTTGACGAGGCTAAAATTGACAAAGCGTCAACTTCTTCTGGTTACAATGAATATGATTCACCTGAGCGTATTGCTCGTAACTTTGATACAGATGATTACGATGGCGATGAGAACCAGATTGCAAACACCTACGACCTACATGAGATCTATATTCGTGTAGACCGTGACGAAGATGGTTACGATGAATTACTTAAAGTTTGCAAGATTGGCAACACAGTATTAAACGTCGAAGAAGTTGATGAGATTCCTTTTGAAATCTGGACTCCTATCCGTATGCCTCACAAGCTTACAGGTCTTTGCCCAGCGGATGCCGCAGCACCCATCCAGAAGGTCAAGAGCACACTTTGGCGTAACCAGTTAGATAATCAGTACAACTTAAATAACGGTCGCCCTGTGGTCGTAGAGGGCCAAGTAGACCTAGACTCAGTTATGAGTAGCAAGCCTGGAGCACCTTACTTAGTTAAACATCCTAACGCTATATCGTTTCCTAACCAGCCTTCGTTTGGCGCTCACACCTATAATATGATGGGCGTTGCTGATCAGATGCTAGAAAAGGATGTAGGCTCTACAGATAACTCTATTAGCCCAGACATTCTTAATGGCAACACAGCAGCGGGTGCAGTTAGCCAAGTATTGTCTAAGCGACAAGCTCGAATTCGCTTGATTGCTCGTGAGTATGGCGAGTTCTTGCGTAAAGTCTTTATGGGTGTTTATGAGTTAGAGATTGCTCATGCAGATGACAAGTCTATCTTTAGATTAAACAATAAGTTTGTAGAGGTTGATCCTCGCAAATGGAATGCTCGAAAAGACGTTACAGTTCTAGTTGGCTTGGGTAACGGCTCTAAAACTGAGCAGTTGTTCCATATGCAGCAAACTATGCAGGCGCAACAAACAATGGTATCAGCGGGTGGCCTTGGTATTACAGTAATGCCGCAGCAGATTGTACAGTTGCAAGAAGATATGGTCAGGCTGTATGATAAGGCAGCATACGGGCGATACTTTACAGATCCTGGCCCAGAGTTTACTGGTCAGCCAGAAGGCCCATCACCAGAGCAGCAAGCGGCTATGCAAGCGCAGCAAGTTCAGATGCAAGCTGTTATGGCTCAAATTGAAATTGAGAAAGCTAAAGTCGAGCTTGATAAAGCAGAGCTTGAGCTTAAAGAGCAAGAATTTATGCTTGAAGTTAAGAAGCATGAAGATGAGAACGAATTTAAAGTGGCTGAAATAAATCTGGAGGCACGCAGTGAGAGAGCAGTCAAGATTGGTAACTAGCTTACCTAGTGATAAGGTAGAGCTAGATGTAAGAATTCGGGTGGCAAATGCCTCCGCAAGGCTTATAGAAGACGAAGCAATACAGTTTATTTTTCAAGAAATGGAGGATAATTTGTACAAGGCTTTTTCTGGAGCGTCAAGACCTGATCAGGTTGAGCATATCTGGAGAGAGGTTAAAGTAGTTAAAGCTTTAAAAGAGAATATGGAGTGGTATGCAAACCAACGAGAAAGTCTCGCCAAGCGAGCAAAATGAAGAATTCTATATCGTATCTAGTGAATTACTTAACTGGATGCGAGGAATCGCTTTTACTAAATTAACAATGCAAGATGTTGAAGGCAAGGTCGATGAACTATGGGCCTGCCCAACAATTGAGCAGTATTTAGAATTGCGTGAAACAAAAAAACCAAAGATTATAATTTAACAATTGAGGACAACGGGAAACCGATCCTTTGAGGAGATACAAATGTCAGACAATGAGAACAACTCTTCGGAACTCTCTATTAACGGACCCATTACGCAGGATGCTGGACTAGAGGCAATTTTGGGCATGATCAATCCTAAAGATGATTTAGGAGAAATTGAAAATGAACCTGTAGCTGAAGCGGAATCTGAAGAAGAATATTCTGAAGAAGAAGTGGACGAAAACTTGGATCAACTAGAAGAAGATGAAGCCGAAGATAGTGATGAAGGCGGAGAAGAAGAACTCTCTGGTGAAATCGAGCTTGAAGACGGTGAATACGAATATTTAGTTAATGCACGCGAATTTCTTGTTGAAAATGGTCTTGATGACATTGATAAGATTAAAAGCGGCGTTTTGATGCAAGGTGATTATACACGCAAGACTCAGGCGTTGTCTGATGAGCGAAAAGTTTTTGAAACAAAGCGAACTTCATCTCTTGAAGAAACAGCAAAGCTGTTAGAGATTGCAAGCGCAATGGTATACGGTCAGCGACCAACCCATAATACTGAAGAACTTTTAGCTTTAAAACAGACAGATCCTTATGCTTATGAGCAGGCATTAGAAAATCGAGTTCTTTTTGAACAAAGAGAGCAAGAGATTAATGCTATAGCACAAAAAGTACACGATCAGCACACTGGTCAACAACAAGAAAATCTTAAAGCTGAATCACAAAATCAGGCCAAATTGTTAATTCAATTAGAGCCAAGTTTTTCAGATCAAAAGGTTGCTGCTGAAAAAGTAGCTGTTATGACTGAGTACTTTGAAAGCGTTGGCGGTAGTGCAGAAGCACTAAACACTGTTACAGACGCTGTTGTACTAAAAGTGTTGCACGATGCAGCTATGGCAAGTAGTTCTAGGAAGCAAGTGGAAGCAACTAAAAAAGCTCCTAAGAAAAAAGCTTCTAAGACTGTTCTAAGAAAAGGCGCGTCAGCGAGTCGAGCACAAAAACAGGCTGCTGCACAATCTAAGAGACTACAAAGTGCCACACAGAGTGATGGTTCTTTCTCAAGAGATTCTGCGGTAAATTTAATTCTCGATTCTTTTAAATAAATAGGCAACAAATCATGGCTACAATTACATCAACTTCGGCTTACGAGTTAGGCCCACAAAACGCAAAAAACATCCGTGAAGATTTAGGTAACGTAATTTTTAATGTTACTCCTTTCATGACTCCTTTTACCTCTGGCATTTCTCAGACTAAAGCTACTGCTGATAACCATGAGTGGTTAACTGACACTTACGCAGATTCTGTAAGTAGCAACGCTGCAATCGAAGCAGAAGTTGTTGGATCTTCTGAAGGCTCAGAGCGTACTCGTAAGGGTAACTATGTTCAGATCGCAACTAAAGGCGTTACAGTTACTAAGAAAGCTGAAATGTTTGATCGAGCTGGCGTTCCTGGTAAGGAAATGGCTTATCAGTTAATGAAGAAAGGTAAAGAGCTTCAGATGGATGTAGAGAAGCAAGTTCTTTCTAACCAAATCAAAGTTGTTCCTACTAATGCTGCTGCTGGTGTTAGCGCAACAGTTTCTTCTTGGATTCTTTCAAACCAAGTAGTATCTGGCACTGGTGGTGTTGCAAACACTGCATCAACAGGTTTAACTAAGCCTACTCCTGGTACTTCAGAAGCAATGACTCAAGCAAATCTTGATGACTTGTTAGACGGTGTTTGGGATAACTCTGGTGACTTTAGCTCTGCTAAGATCATGGGTTCTGCTGGTACTATCAGCACTCTTCGTAACAATGCTGAGGTTAGCAAAGGCATCTCAACTGATGTAACTACTAACGCTGCTGATGGCGAAATCATCAACCGAGTTGCTGTATATGTTTCTCAGTTTGGCCCTATCGCTGTTGTTCCTAACAAGCATATGCCTGCTGATACTCTATACGTTTTAGACTATAGCACTTGGGGCTTAGCCTTTGCTGGTGGTAAGAAAATTCATACTACTGACATCGCTACTCAAGCATCTGCTGAACAAAAACTTTTAGAGTGTTACTACACTTTAGAAGCTCGTTCTGAAGAAGCTAACGCTGCTTACTACGCAATCAACGCATAGTATAGTAACTAAAGGTGGGGGGGGCTTCGGCTCCCTTTTCCTGTATCTAATTATCTAACTATTGGAGAAAATTATGCCAGAAGGTAAAGGAACATACGGAACTAAAGTAGGACGACCACCAAAAAAGAAAAAGAAAAAGAAACAGGTTAAGAAGTAATGAGTACATTTATTGAGAGAGAAACGGAAAACGGTGTACACCAGGATTCTTACTTCACCAATGATGGTGGAGTTTATTCTGAGTTTAAGCAAGACATTACCCAGCTTTTAGAAGACAACAAGAACAAAAGAAACGCTACTAGCGATTGGGTTAAGTTTGATCCAAAACAGAATTACCATCAAGTTTTAGATTTATCTATGACGGATGTAATGAGAATAAAGAAAGAGCATGGAATAGATCTACTTGGCGAAAACGTAGACTATAAATATTTCTTTAAGCTCATTGAAACACACTACCCATACATGAAAACCACCACAGCGAGACTGTAATGGCTTTAACAACAAACGCAGATCTACAGGCAGCAGTTGCCGACTGGTTAAACAGATCAGACCTTAGCGCTCAAATTCCAGACTTCCTAGCGTTAGCGCAATTAAAAATAAACCGTCTATTATCAATTGTAGAGCAAGAGATTCTCGCAGAGATTACTCCTGTGTCACAAGCTACAACCTTGCCAGTAGGTACTAAGTTTGTTATTAGCGTATCAGATTCAAGAGGTCGTAATCTTGAGCCTGTATCTATGCAAGAGATCCTAAACTATGAAGCCGTTGGTGGCTCAGTAACTCGGTACTCTATATCTGGAGACAAGATCTATTTAGCTCCAACTCCAGCAGCAGACAACACAGAAAAGTACAGAATCCTGTACAGTGCAGACAGAGACTTAAACGGTGGTGATAATGGCCCCGTATTACTACAAGATATTTATTTAAACGCAGCTCTTCAAGAAGCTTACATCTACCTTAAGGATGATGGTCGAGTAAACTATTTTAAACAGATGGTTGACGAAGCTATTGCGGCTGTACAGGCAAGACGAGCCAAGCAAGGCATCGGAAGAGCAAGAATTAAAGACGATAGCATACAAGCCAATGGAGGCCCGTTAGTCTAATGACTTCACAAATAATCCCAACAAATCCAACAGCCGGTTCAGCCAGTACATCTAGCGTTAGAGAAAACTTTAGAATTGCTGATGAAGAAATTACTAAGCTGCAAAGAACAAACATTGACGCTCAAGAGCTTACTGGCGGGCCTATAAGTTATTCTGTTACCTACCCTCTAGCTGAGTCAGTCTTTGAGTACGTTGATGGAATGCGTATAGCTGCAAGAGTTAACCAGACTAACAGCGCAAGCTCTGTTTTATCTTTGAGCGTTAACAGTTCAACATCAATTCTTCTAAAGAGCCTTGATGGATTAGATTTAGCTGCTGGGGATCTTGCAGCCGATCAGTATTATGAGTTTATATTAAACTCTCCAGGTGGCGGTGTTACACCTTACTTTGCGTGCGTAAACATTAATAAAAACTTTAAAGAGGTTAGTGTAGAAGGCATTACAGTTACTTCACCAGCATTAGGAAATACTGCTGGCAATGAAAGCATACAGGCTACATTTGCAACTACAAACGCAAACGCTTCATACCTTAGCGTTCAAGATGAGCGATGGGAGAATGGTTCTGATTGGACTTCTGCAAGCAAGCTATTACAGTTTGGAGTTGACGCAGATGATCATGCTTACATTGCATCAAGCACAGAGGGATCTGGACTTAGAGGTATTGAGATAGGAACTCACGATGGCGCAGGAGCTAGAGAAAAGTTTTTTGTTGGAGATGCTGATGGCGGCGCTTATCTTTTTTATGACAATGCTAAAAAGCTACAAACAACAAGTGACGGTATTCTATTAACGGGTGGTGATACTCAAACTCCAGCCCAACCAAGTATTGTATTACGAAGCGAAGAAGTTGGGTCTACGGATAACCAATTAGGCGAGATTGTATTTCAGGGAAAAAATAACAACGGCGATAATCATACTTTTGCATTTATGAGAGCTGAGTCTCCCGTTTCTATTGATAATGAGGAAAAAGGCAAGATTGAGTATTTTATTCGTAAAGCTGGCAACGTATATCAAAACTCATTAAACATTACAAGTGTAGGTATTGATGTTCCAGGTAGTGTTAACGCAGTGTCCATTGCCGCAGACTACATCAACTTAAACGGCAACAATCCACTTGATCCTGAAGCTATTAACACTGGCGATGTTTTTTGCAAAAGAATACAGCTCGATGATCCAACCTCCACGTATGACGATGTATTTCAAATATTTACAGAGGCCGGTACTGGTGGTGCGCCAGCTACTACAGGGTCTATGGTGTTAAAGGCAGGAGACAATGATGACGATAAAATTGTCTTTAGAATGGGGAATTACCCTAACGGTACTGTTGACGTTTTAACAGCAACGGCTGACTACATTAGAGTTAAAGCAGATAAAAGGCTTCAATTTGGCACTGAATCTTCTGGTTACTTAGAAATTTTTGAAAATGGCAATGGTGACGGGACTATTAAGCAAGTTGGAGATGGCAGCCTTGTCATTAAAGGTCAAAACGGTTACTTAAAAAGTGACACAGTAGACGTTGCAAGCTGGGGTGCGCTAGATATTTCCTTAAAATATAACGGCCTTAATAGGTTAACCACTACTGATGCTGGTGTAACGTGTGGTGGTAGTGTTACTGCTAGTGGGTATGTAGGATTACCAACATCATCGGCCTCAGTTCAAGGTATTGTTGAGCTAGCTACAGGAGCAGAAGTTAAAGCTGGAATCGATGCTGTTAGAGCGCTAACGGCTGCTAGCCTTCTCGGAGCTGCTGTTAATAATACGGAAGTTACAGCTAGCGGCTTACAACAAGGATCAATAGAAATAGCTGGCGTTGTTGTCAAATGGGGAAGAATTTTATCAACGACAAATAACCCGCAGCAGTTTATTTTTGATGAGGGTTTCCCTAATTTTTGCTCTGTAGTTAACCTTACCAGGAATCAGGCTAATGGAAGCTCACAAATAGGTGTATCTCTTAAAAGTCAATTTAATTTTACAATAGATAGAGATAATGCCTTTAGTCCCTCTCAACAAGTCGGTTGTTTCTTTATAGCTATAGGAGGCTAAATGCCATTCGAGACAGATAAGTCCGGCGGTTTTAAGATAGATGCTTCTGATCTTCTTAAGACTGGCGTGTACCCAGAAAGGTTTGATAGACAGATTCCATTTTGGGAGACTGTTAACGGCGTTCAATACACTGAATTCGGTATGCGAAGAAAGGCTGGCCGAGAACTTTTGCATGATTTTAAAGCAAGTCCTCAAAGCTCTGTAACTCCAATACGAGGCATTACAGCTACTAGAGAGTACGACACTAATGTGGCTTACGTTGGGGATTTAAGAAATATATATTCATACGTCTTAGAAGATCCTTTGGCTACTCCAGCAAATTCACCTTCTGTAAAAACGGTTGGGTCTGGGTATAACCTTCTCCGCACATCGCAAGGAACAGATTGGGATCTGGGTCAAACAATAAATATAGTTGCTGCTAGTAGGTCACAAGGCACTTTAGTTATAACCACAGATACTCCTCATGGATTAATTTCAGGTATTAATATTATTCTTGATGGCATTGCTGGGTTGGGTAGCAATCCCATGGCATTTGATCCAAACGGCCTTCAAGTAACTGCCTATCCAACGGGAAGCCCAATTTTTTCAGAATATAAAATATATATTTATGAAGACATTCCTACAGGAAGTGAAATTTATAGCACTGCTGTAGCTACAGTAGAAATAGGAAAGACTAATTGGGATGATTCAGGAACAACTTGGGATGGGTCATCAAATACTCCTGATCAGTGGGACTTTGAGACGTTTGGCTCTTTTGTAGTTGGCGCTAAAGGCTCTACTCAGCCAGTAATAAAGAAAAACAACGTAACCTTTAATGGCTTCCACAGCGATAGGGTTAGCGGTGCTACAGTTACTATAGATGACACTGAAGGAACTAATTACGCTATAGGTGACACATTAACAACAACATCGCCAAACGGATCAGGAATAACAGTAACCGTAACCAAAGTAAATGCAGGAAAACTTGTTGACTTTGAAATTACTAATTGGGGTAATAGTGATTATGTGTCTGGCGATACAATTACTTTTGTCACAGTAACTGGCTCAGGCTCTGGAGCAACAGCAACAGTAACCGTTCCTAACATAGACTTTGATACGTTAGAGTGCTTCCATAAGCAAGGCCCGCACATGCTTGCGTTTAACTACACTAAAGGCGCTGTAGACTACAGTACAAGCTTTGCATGGTGTAGCGCAGATAAATTAGATGATTGGGTAGGAACAGCAACAAACACCGCTGGTAGCCTATTAATTCGTGAAGCAGAAACACCCATACGTTGCGTTTGTCAGCTAGGTAATGGTTTAGCGGTATACACAGAAAGTCAGATGTTTGTTGTTAACTATGTTGGCCTACCAAATATCTTTGGTTATCAAGTTGCACTAGAAGGCAATATAGGCGCAGTGTCTCCAAACTCTGTTGTATCTGTTGGTCGTCAAAACTACGGCGTAACTAGAGACGGCTTCTTTGTGACTGATGGCGCTGCCATAAATATGATTGGCAATGATAGCGGAATAAACCAATTCTTTAGAGACAATGTTTCCGAATCTGCTCTTGAGTTAATCTACGCGTTTGATAACTCCAAAGAAAACGAAGTTGTTTGGGCTATACCTTTTGGCTCTTCAGTTATAAGCAAAGAGTTTTATTATAACTATAAGACTGGGCAGTGGGGAATGAGAGATCAGGTTATCTCAGCTTACCTTGATAGAGGTGTATTTCAGCACGCCTTGTCTGGCGACAACATTGGTAATTTCTATTACGAAGGCAACACTCCAGGACTAGATAACCCTAGCGTTTCAGCAGTAACAAAAGCGCACGATCTAAACGATGCAGATAGAGTTAAAGAAATATCAGCTATTCGTGTAGGCAAGGAAGGCTCTGGATCACCAGTGCTGTCAGTAGGCTGGTCCGATACAATTGATGGTGAGCCAAACTACACAGATGGCCGAGGAAGAACTAATAGCTTCATTATAACCAACACCTTTGAAAGCTTTCCTATAAGGTCTGCCGGAAGGTACATTACTATGAAAGTAGAAAGCAATAACTCTTCTGATAATTGGACACTAACTAACCTAGAGGTTCAAGGCAGAATGGAGGGTGAGCGATAGTGGCTAACCTTCCAGCGGAATATAACAGGCCGGTAATTGAGGATGAGCTAAGAAAGCTCAACCAAAGAATTGACGATATGAAGACGTTGTTAACCTTTATTCCTCAAGCGTCACCAGTGGCAAACCCTCAGATTGGAATGATCATGTATTCCGATGGAACTACCAATGATTTTAGCAACCATACGGAAAGAGGTCTTTACCGCTATGACTATGTGAACCCAGACACAGATGGTATTCTTGGGTGGATGCACTTTGCTATGAATGATATGGAGCCTTTTCGCATTACTGCGGATGGTGGCGATTTTATTGATTACACTCAGTCCAATGATTTTGTGCTTTTATCGCATGAGCTAGGTATTAACTCAACTTATACAATTAACCTTCCGTCTCCATTAGATCAAGCTTACAGGACTATACAGTTCATATCAGATGATACTATACAGCCAAACCATATAGTAACGCTTGATGCTGGAGCTGGATTTACAATTGATGGCGTACAAACTTTTGAGATACGAAGAAATTACGAAGCTATAACAATCTTTTCCAATGGTTCGCAATGGGTAATTACACAAGCTAAAAACGCTTAAACATAAAGAGAGAAAAATATGAATCCAGTAATGGCAGATATAAAGAAAGAGTGGGATTGGGTAGGAAGCGGGATAAAAGAAATACACGCTCAATTCCCTTGGCTTGAATACAGACCTGAAGATGTTTACGCAGCTTGCGTTAACGGCACAGCAGCCCTATACAAGACAGAAGAAGGCTTTGCAGTCTTTACAATAGAGGTTCACCCATTAACTGGCGAAAAGTCATTTTTATGCTGGCTTGCATGGGGTGCAGATAAAGGGCTTGGTTTAGTTGCAAAGTATTTTGATTTGTTTTGCCAAGAAGGTAAGCGACTAGGATGCACAAGATTTAAGACAAAAACGCCTATAGATGGATTAGACAGTATGTTTACCGGCATGGGATTTAGATGCGACATGAGAGATTTCAGTTTTAACTTAGCGGATGATTCCGCAGCAGGAGAATAATATGAGTGGCGGCGGCGGAAGCAATTCACCAACATATACAACAACTATAAATGAGCCATTTGCAGGACAAAGAGAAGCGCTTTTAGAAGCGTTTGGAATGGCTAACCAAGCTTTTGATGCTGGTGCAGATAGATATTATCCAGGATCTGAAATTGCAAACCAATCGTTTAACACAGCGACTGCACAGCAATTAGGTCTTGATGCTGCTGGTGTTCAGGGCGCTTTAGGGATGGGTGCAGCTAATGCTTTAAATGCAGCATTTGATCCTTTATCTGCTCAAAGCAGAGCTATAACCGATCCTTTTGTTGCCGACCTTCAAGCTAAAATACTTCCAGGTATTGGCAGCCAAGCTATTCAACAGGGTGCTTATGGTGGTGATCGACAGCGTATCCAAGAGCAGAGTGCCGTGACAGCCACTACAGACGCCGCTACGCAGGCTATGTTAGCTAACCAGCAGAATGCCATGCAAAACCTTGCAGGCGTACAGAGCGGCCTCCTACAACCTGCTGCGACAGTATCTGAGATAGGTGCTCAACAAGAAAGATACCAGCAAGACTTGATTAACGCCGATATTAATAGATTCAAGTTTGAGCAGGAAGCTCCTCAGACTTCTCTTGATAGACTTCTTAGTCGAATTACAGGTATCAACCTTGGCGGTATTAGTAATACTACTTCTGGCGGTGGACAGCCAAGCGGTGTAGACCTTGGCGGCATTGCTGGTCTTGGTTTAGCTGGCGCATCATTGTTTGGAGGTAAATAGATATGGCTAGAGGAGATCAAGGCCAAGTAGGTGGGAGTAATGGAGTCGGAGGTGGCCAAAGCTTTTACGCATCTCCTACTCCGCCAGCTTCAGTTCAAGCTGATTTTGATAAGTATTATGAAGAAACTGGAAAACTTGCTTATAAGCCAGCCACATCTTTTAACACGAGATTACCAGTAAAGGCTGCCGAATACGGAGGTAGTGAAAACAAAGCATTTCGTAAGTGGGCTACAACTAGGACTGTAAAGCCGGAAGATTCTATTACATTAAAGCACGCAGCTTTTAGAAAAGCTTACCCATACAGTTTTGCTGGCATAAGAGGTGGTGGCTGGCAGGCGGTAGATGGCTATGATAAGTTTGTTACAGACACTAACGAAGCTCTTGATGCGCTAGATCCTGATGATAATCGATATGAAGATGCTAATCCAGGTGTAGGTACTGGAGACACTGGTTTTGGTGGTGCTGGTGGTGGTGGTAGCGGAGGCTTTACTGAGCAAGAATTAATAGACGCTGCTACCGATCCTACCAAGAATATAGTTCGAGATGCAGACGGAAATGTAATTAGCATAGGCGATGTAGTTGCTCCGGTTAATGATCCGGTTAATGAAGATCCTACCCTTGGTGGGACGTTAGGCGAAATAACGGGTGGTACTGACACAGGTACGAATGTCGAAGAGCCAATTACAACTGTCGAAGAGCCAATTACAACTATTGAAGAACCAATTACAACTATCGAAGAACCAATTACGACTGTCGAAGAACCAATTACGACTATTGATAAAAATGGAGCAGGTGGAACAGGTGGAGCAGGTGGAACATTAAATGAGGTTGCATCGCCAGGTTTTGAAATTATTGGCAATGTAATCTATGACGCAGACGGCAACATTATTGGCACGACAGGTGAAACAGCACCTGGAATTGCGCCTGTTGTTGGCGGAGCTTCTCCCACTAACCCTGTTTTTGATGAAATCACAGCAGAGCAGCAAGCTGAGATGGATCGGAATGCAGAAGCTGTTGCGTTACTGGATTCAGGTGCAGGTCGATACGATGCCGCTGTGAGAAAAATGGGTATTATCGGTAGGCAGGGCGAAGAGTATGCTCCGCTAATTCTTGATCAGTTAAGAATGGCTGAACAGGAAGCAGCTCAACCACAGTTTGCAGCGTTTGGCTTCGGTCAAAACAATATGCTTGGAGGTATGCCGCAAATTGGTGTTCAGGGTGTTCAGGGTAATGTTGGTGGGCAAAGCGCCTTATCTGCGCTATCTAACGCTGGTCTAAATCAGCTTAACGTAGGTAGACAGAACTATAACCGTATAGCGTTACCAAGTGTTGGTGCTGACGGTATGCCTATTAGCCAAATCAATAACCCAACAATATTTAAGGCATCTACAAATGTTTAAGTATTTTAAGTTAGAAGATTTTGATTGCCAAGAAACAGGCGTTAACGGAATTAATGTTAAGTTTGTTTCAAAGCTAGATGAGTTAAGGGAAGCCTGCGGGTTTCCTTTTATCATTACTTCTGGTTATAGAGATCCCAGTCACAGTATTGAGGCTAAGAAGTCTAAACCTGGAACTCACGCTCAAGGCATTGCGGCAGATATAAAAGTAACAGGCGGAGCACAAAGGATGGCAGTTGTAGAAAACGCTGTTAAACTAGGCTTCACTGGAATAGGCGTAGCAAAGAGCTTCGTCCATGTAGATATAAGAGAAACTACACCCGTATTGTGGTGTTACTAACAGGATAATATTATGCCAGCTTTTTTAGTACCAATGCTTTTAGGGGCCGTTGCTGGAGCAGCAACAAATAAAGAGGATCGACTTAGAGGCGCGTTACTTGGTGGTACACTAGGCGCAATTACTGGTGGCTTAGGTGGTGCGGCAGGAGGCGCTGGATCAACCGTTGCTGGTACTGGTTCTGCGGCAACTTCAGCTTTAGGGTCTGCTCAAGCAGGTCTTGGTGGTGCAGCAAGCGCAGAAGCAGCTAAAACGGCAGCTATTAACGCAGCAAGCGGATTATCTGTTCCAACTCAAGCTTTAGGTGTATCTAATGCGGCAGCGACAACAACTTTAGGCGCTACAGAGTCAGCAGCAGCCAAAGCTATAGCAGCTAAAGCAGCAGCAGCTAAAAACGCTTTTGGCAAAGCAGGTCAGGCAGTTAGATCTAAACCGGTGAAGGCTATGCAATTTGCAAGCGCACTATCACCGCAGCAGCAACAGCAGCAACAACCTGTAGCAGTAGCGCAACCTTACCAGCAACGACAAACGGCTCCACCTCCTTCAGTAGAAGAGAAGATAGCAAAAGCTGGTGGCGATGGCCCAACCTTTATTCCTAGAGGTCTTTTTGACGAAGCTAGAAATGAGTTTGACGAAGAAGAGCGATACAATGCACGAGCTAGAAATACAGCTTTGTTCTCTTAATATTTAAGGATTGAGATAAATAAATTATGGCTACACCAGAAGAATTAAACGAAAGAGAATTACTAGCTCAGGCTTTTAGTCAGTTTGGAAGTCCAGACGCTCAGAGTGCTCCAGCAGCTCCTCAGCGAGACGTTAGAGCAGAGAGACTTGCAGCCGAGCAAAGTCTACCATCACCTATTCCATTGCGAACAGCGGATGCTCAGGCTCTCCCTTCAGCGATACCGATGGGCGTACAAGCACCGCCAGTTGATCCTGGCATGCAAGCTTTAGAGGCTCGTCAAGCTCAGTTAAGAGATATTAGAGCTAGACAGGCTGCTGCTCAAGTGGAGTCTGGCAAAACAATTACAAACCGACCTAGAACAAAGTTCTTAAATGAAGGTCAGTCTTTTTCAGAAGCATTCTCTAGTCCTGGTGAGGGTCAAAGAGCGTTTGCATTCAATGCTGGTCTTGCGTTGCTATCTAGTAGCGGCACAAACAACCTTTCTCAGCGTATTGGTCAAGCTCTGGGTTCTGGTATGCAGGGTATGCAAGCAGCTCGTCAGGGAGAGATTGATTCTGCTGTAAAGGCAGCTCAAGCAAAGCAAGCTTCTTTAGCGTCAGAAGCATCTGTTCTTAAAGAAGAAATGAGTTTTGATGATCAAAGAGCGGCGTATAAAGCTAATCAATTAGCTGCTGCTGCTGCTGTAGATGAAAGGAATTACAATAGAACTCAAGATGCACTAGCTCAAGGAAATGTCGAAGAAGCTAGAGAAATTGCTAAAACGAATCTAATAGCAAAAACAGTAAGAGATGATAGAGTTCGAGAAGAAGAAAGAGCAATAGCCGCTAAGAACCAACAAGACAAGCTTCTTCAACAAGCAATAACTCAACAGGGAATTCAAGATAGATTTGAAACTTCAGAGCTAAGGTTGGGCAAGCAGAAGCCTAGCTCACAGCTTCAAACGATTAATGAGATAGCTAGATTACGAGAAAATGGTGAAACTGATAAAGCTAATCTTCTTCAAGCTTATTACAACAAGCAAACAGCTTTAAGCACTACGCAACAAAATTTAGATGCGGCTGGCAATGTAACAGGTTACACAACGACTCAGAAAGTTCCTACATTCACTGGTGATGTAGGAGAGACGCCAATGAGTTCCAAAAAGTTAGCTGAAGGACTTTCTGCTGGCGATGCAAAAGCTATAAACGCTGAAAGAGAAAAGTTTCTGGCATCCTCTCAGGGCGACCTTTCGATGGGTCAGTTTGAGAGCTTGTTGGATAAGGGCTTACAAACTGGCGGCGCTTTTACAAGTGGAGTAGCTGCACTGGAATCTGGTGCAGTTGATTTAATGCAGGCCACCGGCATTGGCCTGCCCTTTTACTCCGACGAAGAAGAGTTGCAATTAGCGGATCAAGTAGGTATGCGAGAGGCTGCTATAGCCTTGTCTAGCCAGATGGGTGCTGAAAGACTTGAAATGTTTGGCGGTAATGATAGTGAGCGAGAGCTTTTGGTTGCATTAGCTATGGCTCCAGGTGTTGATAAGAGTATTTCTGGTAACAGACGTATCATAAAAAATAATAAAATTGCCTCGCAAGTGTTACGAAGTAGAGTGGCGTTTATGGAGAACTGGGTTTCTGAAAACCAAAGTCTTACAAGAGTAAATAAAGAAGGGCAAAACTTTGCAAGTGCATGGTCTAAATATCAAGTAGATCAATTCAGAAAGCTTGGTGGCGATTTAAGCAGTAAGGATATAGATGAAGCCTCTAGGAAAGCAGGTCAGTCAGCCGTAAATGTTTATAGAAGCAAGATGGGGTTTGACTCAGGATTATCTAGCGATGCTTATGGTAATGCACCGTCCGCTTTAGAGTCGGCTACTGGCAACCCTGTGTTAAAATCTGTAGCGCAAGATATTATTAACAAATCTAAAATTGGGAATTAATTCAATGCCACAAGACAATCAAATACCGTTTGCAGATGTGTCAACAATGACGGATGAAGATATGGCTGTAAGAGCGTCAGAAGATGAAGTTATTTCATCGCTAGATGGATCTGTAGATAACCCTTTAGCTCAGATTACTGAGATGAAGGCTTTGCAAGAGTCTTCTTTGCCTATAGGAATGAGTAGCACTGAAGAACTGCAACGACCAATCAATGTAGTTGAGGATGATTTTGATCCAGTAAACAATGAAGATAATGCTTACGCAGTGGGATCAGCTCTTGATTCAGTTGGCCAGTGGATTGTAAAAGCTGAACAAGATGGCAGAACCAACACTCCTGATTTTAAAGTAATGGCTAATGAGTGGGAGAGATTAAACGAGCAAGCTGAAGGAATTCAAGAGGTCTTCGATGCGCGTGACGCTATTGATAGACCTGAACAGTTTGATGAGATCTTTAACGCAGCAGCAGAAGTAAGCCCGCAAGAGAGTGGCGGCCTTAAAGATTTTGGTAGATCTGTTGGTGGCGGTGTTTTAAAGGCTGGCGTTGGTCTTGGGCAAATGGCCCTTAGTGGTGCTGAAGCTATTGGAGTTCCTGGTGCTGGCGAACTTAACGAAGATTACACATCATTTTACGACAGAACTTTTGAAGAGATTGATCGTAGAGGATCTGATAATCCTTTAACTTCATCCGTTGGCGATGTTGCTGGGATGATAGCTCCTTTAGCTCTTAGCCCGATCTCAGGAGGCAGAACTATGCTTCCAACAATGTCTACCAATCTTGCGAACATTGGAGCCATGAAAACTGGACAGCTTTTTAAACAAACTGCTGATCTTGCTGCCCTTGAATCAATTCTTTTTAAAGATGCAGAAGAAGATTCTAGCAGAGCTGAAGACGCATATGCTGGCGGTAAGCTTGGCCTAGCAACAACTGTTGCCCTTAACCGAGCAGGAGCTGCGGGAGGTCTTGTGGGTCGAAGTGAAGCTGGCAAAATGATCACTAAAGAAATTGGAGAGCTTTCAGAAAAATTTAAAGTGCCGACAACTTTGGGTGAGGCTAGAAACTCAAGAGGAATACAAGTAGTAGAATCAATCTTGGATCAGGTTCCAGTTATAGGTATGTCTGGGTTCAGAAACCAACAATTAGTTGCATTAAGAGATGCGGCAGATAACATGGTTCGATCTATCGGCGGTGTGGTTGATGACGTTGGCACTACATTGCAAGCTTCTTTAAGAAAGGTTTTAGATAAGAACAAAACCGCAAGCGGAAAAGAATACAATGCGATAGGCAAGATAATGGGTAGCCGTATTGTTCCCATGACTGAGACAGCAGCAGTAAGCCAAGCGGTATTAAAGCAACTTAAAAGCAATAAGGATCTACTAGGAAAGAATCCGGCAGAAGCTGGAGCGCAAAGAGTTGCTGAAGCAACAACTAAGAAGCCAATTATGTCAATTATAGTTGACAGGCTTGGAAACTATATTCAAAAAGGCATTGATCCTGGTGCTCAAAAGACATGGAGTCAGTTACGAGAATATAGATCTGAGTTAGGCAAAGCAATAACTCAAGCTCAGAATGCTGTAAAAAATGGCACAGGCAGCTTCGGTGAAGTTTCAGCTTTGACTCAAATAAAGAAAGCGGTTGAAAAAGATCTTGAGACTGCTGCATTAGCTGCTGGCGACGATGTATTTAAGATGTGGAAGAAGGCAGATGCAAATTACAAGTCAAAAGTAATTCCATTTCAAAAAGGAGCATTAAAGCGATCTCTTACTGAAGGCATCGACACTGATACAATACTTGCAAGTTTTGTTAAGCAAGACAAAGCATTTGGTACAGGAACCGCAAGAGCACAACAGCTTTTTGCAAATACCGAAAAAGGCGGGCAGCAAGCTGTAAAGTATTCCGTTCTTCAAGATGCTTGGACTAACGCATCTAAAGGTGGAGAGTTTAACGCTAAACAGTTTATAGGTCAGCTTCAAAAAACTTCAGCAGCAAGAAAGGTTATCTTTAATAAGGCCGAGCAAGACAGTCTTAACGGATTTATCAAGCTTGTTAATAGCATCCCAAGAGCACAAGCTGGTCAGACTATAGGCATGAATGCTCAGGCTAGACGGATACTTTCTGGCGGTGGTGTTAATAGAGGAGGAACATCTGCTACAGGGTTTGGTACTGCTGCTGCTGGAGCTGCTGGACTTGGATCTCTTACATCTTCGGCTGCTATACCGATAGTTGGCGGAGTGAAAGGTGTGAGTATGCTCCTAACTACGCAGAAGGGTCGAGATATTCTCGCTCGATACCCTAAATCAATGCCAAATGATAGGCAGAAGTTTATATCTGAGGCTAACAGGGTGATAATGAATACTACTCGACAGCTTATTCAAAAAGCATCGTTAGAAGATTAATTAACTCTTACGGCCTCTGGGAAGAATCTTATTTTCATTCTTCTTGGAGGCTTTTTTCTTTTCTAAAGAACTTTCCTTCGTGTTACTCCAGTCTATCCCATCAAACTTCTTACTGAACTCTTCTCTGCCTATATCAATAGGTCTTGGCTTCGATCCCTTACCCATTCTCACTAGCCTCCATAATCTCAATCATTTTGTTTAAATACCAAGCTGCTTTCTTAGCGTCTTCTATCGTATTTCCTTTGTGCCTTAGCCTTGTTCCGGTGTATTTAATTACATTGCCGTGACAGTAGCTTAGAGCGTCAACATCACCAAGAACATCAACTATGTAGTCGATAGTCTCTATGTCGCCTTTGGTGTAGTGTGCGGGGTGATTCACGTTATCAGTCATTATATCTCTCGTTAATTAGTTAGTAGCTGGCTTTGGGGATAAGGTAGGCCAGCGCTACCCAAGGAGGGTCAACTCCCCAATGTCGTTTTATGTTTCTTTAAGAAGCACTTCTAAGTCCTCTTCAAACTCATCAATGTCTGTTGCGCACTCACACAAAAACTTACCTATAGTAAAAGCTGTTGCACTCTCAGTTATAGTAAACGTGTAAACTTGATCATAGCCATCAATACTTAAAACTAAAGTTTTATCTTCTGGCAAATACTCTGCCATTAAAGACTTCTGTGAATCCGCATCATCTGCGGTAATGCTAATAACTGAAATCATTGCCCTATTCTCTCTAGTTGTCTAAGTATTCGTTCGTTAAAATCTTCGATCATATCTCTATAGTCACCAGCGTAAAGCTTCTTCGGCTTCTTTGC
>Ga0208134_1000396_pt1 | contig 28635 bp, 21 predicted proteins | sample VirMetDEL_Mar_31_FD_184515 | JGI IMG/M metagenome (GOLD analysis project Ga0208134, IMG submission 184515) | Aqueous microbial communities from the Delaware River and Bay under freshwater to marine salinity gradient to study organic matter... | ecosystem: Environmental > Aquatic > Marine >...
AAATAAAAATGAAATGAAAGATAAACTTAAAATCAAAATGTTTTACAGAAGTTAGCAACATGAAATTGTCTTATACAAACAAATCAACATTAAAAGTTTTGTACTAAGCTGTTTGTTTATATTCTTATTTGAATTTAACTCTCATCTTATACAAACAAATCAACATTAAAAGTTTTGTACTAAGCTGTTTGTTTATATTCTTATTTGAATTTAACTCTCATCTTATACAAACAAATCAACATTAAAAGTTTTGTACTAAGCTGTTTGTTTATATTCTTATTTTTAATTCTTCATAAAAACAACACCTTATTGATAGACCAATCTTTCTTTCTGTCCTTATGCATAATCCGACAAATCCAACATTAGAAGAAGTAGTATCAGAAATAGAGGAGAATAATCAAAAGATCTTTAACGATCCCTTTGATGAAATCTACCTTACAATGCGAGAGGTATATGTAGAGTACCTGAGTGATAACACACTTTGCAAGAAGCCTTATATATATAAAGAGTTCATGAATCACGTTGAGATTACTCTAGAAGATTTAGACGATACAAGTAGTCTTTATACAGAAGCCTCAGAAGAATGTCGTAAATGGAGGGTTAATGGATTTGAGAAAGAACTCTACTACAGACTATCCACAGAAGCAGACTCAATAAACATGTTAGTTCATGACATGCTAAATACACTAGAGTCTCAGTCTGATGACCTCCTCTGGTACGAGGATTATCTAAAGATAGAAGAGCAGTATAGAATGGTCATGAAGTTAGTAGGTAGAGTAAGCAGATCCATTAGCGAATACTACCTTCAAAACTTGTGGTAAGATGGTGATTATATTGTATATTATATGTTATTAATACCTATGTATTGATTAATTTTATACTGTGAAAAGCAACTATGTAAGTCCTTACAACCATTTAGCTGTAAAAGTCAACAGATTATTTGAGGATGAAATCAAATCCACTAGTCTTGACTTAAAGATTAGAACTGATCTAAGGCCCACTCACCATACTAAGATACACGGAGAGGTAATAGGATTACCAAGAAAGTACAGGGACGATAAGTTGCCTGATGGTGATGTATTATGGTATTCTGAGGGTATTGATGATTTCTATAAAATCGGAGATAAGATATACTTCCATTACAACTGTGTCCTTGATAAATCCAAGATGATTGAGGACAAGGTTTTCTTTATTCCAGCTAGGAGAATCTTTCTAAAAGTACAATGCGATAACATTATAATGGCACCAGGATTTAGTCTAGGAGAAAAGATTTACGAAGATAACGTAGTAGAGATAGAGTTAGATGGTAAGAAGACTATGGCTGAAGTATCTCCAGTTACCCAAATAATCATTGACATGTTCCCCAAGCCAATACCCAAGCAACTTACAGTAAAACATTCCAATGTACACGACAAGCTAGAGACGAGAGTTCTAATGCTTGACGATTCAAACATGGAACTAGAGGTAGAAGGACAAACATACTATTTAATTGAGGACAGGGATATAATAGGAACATTTAAATGAACAAAGAATTAGACGATATAGTCTTGGGAACCGTGAACAAGAAAATGGTTGAGGTCAGATGGTTTTGTCCAGAATGTGGATCTCTAAATATACTAATAACTGATAGCAACATCAACTCAGAAAGAGACTTCTGCGAGGAGTGTTGCAATAACAAAACAATTAATTGGAAATGATGATAACAAAAGATTCAGGTAGACTAAGAATGATGGAAAAATTATGTTCTGACAAGGGTGTAAATACTGTCGTTATTGTATTACAAAACGGAGAGGATGCCTACTTCTCTTCAGAAACCTCAGCATTTACTGCTATAGAGAACCTGCTCTTTGAAATGGCTAAGACCAAGGATTCAAGCGAGAAGAGTACTGTATACATGAATACAACCATAAGACCTATAGAGGTATTAGACTTAGAACAGTTGATAGCTGCTGGAGTCATGAGAGTAGTAACTAACGACAAGGTTGGAGAAGGACTAATGGAGTCAGCTAAAGATTTAAGTATCATCATAGAATCAGAGAAAGATGCTATTTAAAGGTACATTTCCATTATCTGAAATTATGAAAGCGTACCCTGAATGCAAAGGTTTTTTAAAAGCTAATGGATTCGATGATGCTATTATAGGTGTAGATAATTCCGCTTCTAAGTCAGAGCCTAGGTTGATATATAGTATAGAAAAATCCCTAGAGATACTAATGGAGCATATGGATTACGAGGAAGCAGTAGAGTTTTTTGAGTTTAATGTAAGTGGATCATATGTGGGAGTTCAAACTCCAATATGGAAGGATGATAGATCATGAATCTACTAATAATAGGACACGCTAGACACGGTAAGACTGAGTCAGCAAAGATTTTAAGAAAGAGGATGGGCTTCCGTTTTCAGGATTCCTCAGTAGCAGCAGCAGAGATATTTCTATATGACAAGCTAAAAGATGAGTTTGGATATGATGATTTCTTTGACTGTTATAAGGATAGAGTCAATCATAGATCGAGATGGTTTGACGAAATATGTCAATTCAACAAGGATGATCCTGCACGATTAGCGAAGGAGATCATGAAGAAGGCTAACATCTATTGCGGTATGCGATCCAATAAGGAGATACAGAAGTGCGTAGAGGATAAGGTCTTTGATCATATAATAAACATATTCAATCCACACCTACCAAAAGAGCCATCAGACAGCTTTGATATAGACTTTGACTCATTGCCTGAGTACCATACTATATACAACGATAGTGACCTAAAAACGCTAAGACTAAAGCTGATAGAACTGATAATGGAACTAAATATCATAGAGATAGAGAAGAAAGACGTTGGAACGAATATTTAAGAAGGAACAGTTTGATGGGATGATTATAAATCCCTTTGACCTCAGTGATGAAGACCTAGACCTACAGGTAAGAAGTGGAGTCTTGTTTGAAGCACTCGGTCCTGAGATATGGGTATACCCTAATTTGTATAGACCCTATCTCGTCAGATATATTCTCTACATGTACGATAAGGGCTCTGAACTAAGAAGATACTTCCCAGACATAGCTGAGAGAAAAAAGGTATGTGCTGAGTTAAGTGGTTTGGATCTGACTAAGAAAAAGCATCAAGACAAAGCGGAAGAGTTCTATATACTAGCTCACAAGAGCTCACGGCTATCTATGATAAGTTTTATCAAGCATCAGAACAATGTTATTTATGGTTTGTATTGGAGCAATATAGAGCACTTATGGAAGCTTATTAGTGACGTAAGTAAGCAATTTAAGGAGTTCAGTAATGACAAGGCATACTTAGAGGGACAGAAGATTAAATCTCAAATGCTGGAATTAGCAGAGGAGACTTTAGGTAGGATTAAGAAACACGAGTTAGAACTATTTCAAGGAGATGACTTAGCAAAAGACTTAACCACAAAAACAAGACAGGGAACCTTTCCAGAGGACGTTGCAACGATTGGTAATGTTTATTAAGCACGAAGAAGGTAAGACAGAGTTAGTGTACGAAGTGAAGGTCAACATACCTCCAGTTGGATTGGTGTACGATTACACCGAAAAGGGTTGGGTTAAGTCACCAGTATTTAAAGATACCTCCACAGAGAATGATCAAAAGTGGTTTAGGCACATGCCAGGCTTTGACTACGAGGATGAAAGAGAAAGGGAAAAGGATAAGCAGAAATACGATAAACTGTACTTTGATCCTAAGTTAGAGGGATACAGGAATGACGAATGGTTTAAAAGGTTGTCAGGAATTTGGTTCATGTGTAAAGGTGTACCAACCTACATCACAGGACTGCATTACATGTATCTTAATTGGTGGAAGATAGATATTGGCTACCCACACTACAGAGACAGCGATAGGAGAACTTGGCTGTACTGGCAGTGGTGTGTAGAAAATCCAGATAGCTATGGACTTATAGAGTGTACTAGAAGAAGGAGTGGCAAGACAGCGAGAGCTGCACTAGCTGCATTCGATCCTCCTAGTAGAATGTACAATGTACAAAGCGGTATCCAGTCAAAGACTAGGGACGATGCTAAATCCTTCTTTATAAAGCTAATGGGTAGTTTCAAATACCTACCAGACTTCTTTCAGCCTGTGTACGATTACAAAAAGATTCAATCTACTCTAGGCTTCCGCTTCCCAGCCGCATCTCAGAAATTAAATAAGAGTGCTGTTGAATTAAACTCAGACGTAACATTCAAATCTAGCGATAACCTCGCTTATGATTCTCAGAAACTAATCAGGTATGTCCGAGATGAATTTGCAAAGATTAACGTGAAGGACCCTAAAATGAATATTGTAGAAGGTTGGAGTATTGTCAAGCCTACTATGTCATTGGGATCTAAGAGCATAATAGGTAAGGCCTATTTCACGTCAACCGTAGAGGAAGGTGGATCTGAACCAGCGCAAGAGCTGTGGATGGGTAGTGGATGGGAAGAGCGAGAAAAGGAATTAAATAGAACTAAGTCAGGGCTATGTAGACTCTTTACTCCAGCATACGACAACGATGAAGATTTTATTGATAGCTATGGTGCGTGCGATAAGTTCAAGGCTAAGTCTTATCAGCAGCAGATTAGAGATTCTCTTGCAGGTAACCCAAGACAACTTGCTAGTTACATAAGAAAGTTTCCTTGGACCATAGAGGAGGCTTTCTATAGAGATGCAGATTTATGTCCATTCAATGTGCTCAAGCTTAACGAGCAACTATCAACGATGTCTTTCCTATCAGAACCTATGTACATCAAAGGCAATTTTGTGTGGGAAGATGATGTACAAGACACCCTAGTTAATTTTGTCGAAAGCAGTAATGGACGATTTCTGCTACATAAAGATGTAGACTTAAACGAGGATTGGAACTTTGTTGAAGGAGATGAAAAGAAACGTCCATTGAACAGCAATGTAGTTATTGGTGTCGATCCCTTTGATCATAAAGCGGTTGACATTGTGGATCAAAAGAGGATGTCAATGGGAGGCTGTTACGGCTTTCACAAGTTTGATGGACTAGACAATGAGTTGAGCGAGACATTCTTATTTGAATACTTAGCGAGACCTGACGATCCAGATGACTTCTATGAGGACTGCTTAATGGCATCGTACTTCTTTGGAGGTAGGCTGTTAGTTGAAAATAATAAGTCTGGATTCTTAAACTATTTCGATAGGAGAGGATACAGCTCTTGGTTGATAAGACCAAAGGGAAGAAGAAAAACTCAAAGAGGTATTGCAGCTGGTGTTGCCTCTAAAGAACAGTTAGCAAGTGGCTTTGCTAGTTACATAGATAAGAATACACACAAGATTGTATTCCCTAGACTGTTGAATGATTTATTGGATTTTGATATCCAAAACAGTACAAAGAATGACGCTACAATGAGCGCAGGTTGGGCAATAGTAGCAGCGTACAGATTAAAGAGGAATAGAAAGGTGATGCAAGATGAGGAGGACAAATCGGCAGGTGAAGATTATGACTTTGATTTTAGTAGCATCTCAATTATATAAATATGGATCAAAACATAAAAGACACACATAACGTCCCATTCTCAGACAAGAAGAAAAAGGACTGGATAGTGGGTCAAGCCAAGAAGTTCTGGGATGTCTATACCAGTACATCAAAGTCATTCTACAATGATAGACATAAGGCAGTGGAGCGCACACTCCATATGCTAGGTAGGCCAGACACAAATCAATTTAAAAAGATTTTAGTACCAAAGGAATTAGCGAATGGAGATGCTTCTCAGATGAGAATAGACTGGTCTCCTCTTCCTATTGTAAGTAAGATATTTAAGATGATCCATGCTATTGTAGAAAAAGCTGGATACGATATTGATGTCCAAGCCATCGACCCTGTAGCACAGGACGATAAAGAGATGTACTACGCTGAACTACAAGCCAAGCTTATAATGGCAGCAGAACTTGCCGAAGCTGGTATATCCCCCCAAGAAGTAGGATTATCAAAGGAAGATCCACAAACATTAGAAGAGGCAGAGTTGCACATGAAGTTTGGCTACAAACACCAAGCTGCATACGAATGCGAAAGTGCTTTGAATCTTATATTAAAAGACAATAAGTATGATGAGGTTAGAAGTCAAGTAATTGATGATCTGATCACGCATGGTGCAGGTATTGTAATGGACGATCTTGACTACGATGGTGAGATTCTTCCTAAGTACGTTCGCTATGAGGATTTCTTTTGTGATCCTACCAATGATCCCTACCATAATGATATAACAATGGCTGGGCATATTGAGGAGATGTCTATTGGACAAATCAAAAACTTATCTAGTCCCGAAGAACATGGAACTTCTGAGTTTGAGGCAATGCAAATGTCTGGTACGTCTAAGAGTAGATTCAATGCACATAGATCAGACCGTGCGATACAAGACAGTGGTATAATGAAACACGTTGCGATAATGCAGTTTGTTTCTCATTCTGAAGTACCCTACGAGGCAATAAAAAAAGACGATGGTAAGACTGTTTTCGGACATAAGACTAGAGGCAATAAGAACAAAGAGATTATAAATGCTAACTACGATTTAGTTTACGAGGTTAGATGGGTACTGGATACCGATTACTACTTTGGTGCCAAGCTAGTCTCAAATATGAAGAGAGATGCAAGAGACCTAAAGAAGGGATATCTCAACTATCATATTGTCGCACCTAAGTTGTATGAGAACAAGACCTTTGCATTTGGAGAGCAGATACTATCTATAGACAAAGCCCTCCACATTGCCTGGTTTAAACTCCAGAATGTAATAGCCAGAGCAAAGCCAAAAGGTATTTTGATAGAGGCTAATGCCATGAACGATGTTACCGTGGGAGGACAGAAAGTACCCTTTAAGGATAACCTAGCAATGTATGCATTCAGCGGTAACCTTATCTACAGAAAAGTGGATGATGATGGGGAAGTAGCTGGAGATATTCCTATCCGTGAATTAGACAATGGATTGAGAGATGAAGCTGATAGATACTTTGGTATTATCCAACAAGAGATGCAGCTTCTTCGTGATGTCACAGGATTTAATGAAATCACAGATGGCTCCACACCAAATCCTAGAATGCTCAAGTCTGTAGGACAGATGGCACAGCAATCCACAAATAACGCTATTCAATACCTCATAACGGCAGAACAAAAGATAACTGAAAAACTATGCAGGTCCTTAATGATGCGTATACAAGATGCTGCTGAAGATGGTACTATCATGGGGTACGAGAAGAGTCTAGGGAGTAACTCTATGGAGTTCTTTAAGTTGTCAAAAGAAGTAAGCTTTAGAAATTTAGGAGTCTACTTCAATAACCATCCTGATGCCTATGAAAAAGAGTTGATGGTACAGAGATTAGAGACCGCTCTACAGTCTGGTCAGATTACTTTAAGTGACGTTATATGGATTGAGGGACTTACCAATATATACCAACAAAAACTCTATTTAGATTCTAGAATAAAGAAGAACGAAGAGCGCAAGGCAATGCTTGAAAGGCAGAACATGGAGGTTAATGCACAATCACAACAGCAAAGCTTACAGATGAACCAACAAGCTGATCAGCAAAGATTACAGATGGAGCATCAATCTAAGATGGAGCAGATCAATGCTGAAGGTAATTGGAGACTTCAGATAGAGCAATTAAAGATGCAAGGATTAAATATCCAAGAACAAGAAAAATCTAGGGCAAGAGCGTATCAGACAGATAAAAATGCTGATGCGAAGATTGTCGTGGGGGAAATAAGTGCTAACAAAAACAAAGAATAATTATGCCAGTTAAAAAGAAAGGAACACGATACATGCCAGTTAGAAAAGGTGGTAAAAAGTATTGAATGATTTTTAGAAATCCATTTGATAGTTTAAACGATTCAAATATAGTAGTAGTGCTAATAACCTTGGCACTCTGCTATACAATCGGAGTGATTTTGTCTTAGGACATAAGAATTACTAGACACTTAATATGTTTGTGGTTGTTAAATACAACTTTAATAATATTATAATTTTAGTATGAAAAAGAAGACTGATCCATGTTGGAGTAAATACAAGATGGTAGGCACCAAGAAAAAAGGAGGTAGAACAGTACCGAACTGTGTGCCTAAAAACAATACAACCAGAAAGAAATCTAGATAAATAACAAACAACCAATATGAGCGATGAAATACAAGAGGGAGTCAGTGATCAAACTATTGATTACGACAATCTTACTCTACCTGATCCAGACGATAAACAAGAAGAGTCAACGGATACAGAAGAAAGCAATGAAGAGGTTACTAACGAAACTCAAGAGGAGGTTACTGAAGATACTACTGATAGTGATCAAACCGAGAACGAAACAACAGAGGACACAAGCGAGGAAGTTGAGGAAGTTCAGAGTGAAACTGTTCAGGCAGATGAACCAACAGAAGAGGTTAAAGAATCCAATCCAATATTCGATGTCGGTGCGGAAACCAACGGAGTAATAAGAGACCTGACAGAGCTAAAAGAAGTTAGTCAAGTACTAAGTGATCCATTCTTTAAGAAGATGTACGATTACTACAAAGGCACAGGGGATATCAAGCCCTTCTTACAAGCCAATAGTACTGACTATTCAAAGATGGGTGATATCGACATACTGAGAATCAAACATCAAGAAGACTATAAAGATCTTGACCTAAGTCAGGATGTAATGGATCACCTATTTCAAGAGGAGGTTTTAGAGAAATATAATGCTAGAGAAGAGGATGGCCTTGAAGGCAAAGTCGCTCTGGCAAAATTGAAGAAGGAAGCAAATCAAGCACGATCAGCTTTCGTCAACACTCAAAATGAGTTCATGGCTCCAACCCTTGAAGGGCAGCCTAAAGTAGACGAAACAGAGATGATCAAGCAAAGAAATGAGCAGCGGAAACTTGCTACCGATCAACTAAAGAGTGTCGTAAAAGACAATAAACTCTCGGTTGAAATTGCTGAAGGTGTCGATGCCTTAAAACTAGATGTCGATCCCAGCAAGATAGTAGATGCGGCATTGAATCCTATGGATTGGATTTCCAAATCTATTGTCAAAGACGGCCAACCTGACTGGAACAAATTGTCTCAGCTAGTTGCGTTTTCAAATGATCCTCAAAGGTTTATTGAAAACCTATACAAGCACGGAAACACTCTCGGTCAGAAGAAGTTCGTTGAAAAGAATTTAAAAAATAAATCCAAAGAAACAGGAAGAAAGCCTACAAATGGCACGGCTGGATTAGATCCTTACTCTTTAGAAGCATTTAAGAATTCGGTAAAAATCAAATAAAAACATTTAAAAACATTTAATAAAATGGCAAATTTAAGATTAAGTACAATTCCGTTTTACACGGACATACAAAAGCGAGAGATTCTCTCTAAGTATATTGACGTTCACGATGAATTCACAGGTATTGTGGACTTGTTAGAAATGATGGGTCAATACACTGCCACCGATAATAAAGAATTTTTTAACTACACTTTAGATAAAGTGTTTCAATCAGCTACTGTAACTAGTGGTGGTGGTGGAACAATAGCTACTACTGCAACTGGAGCAATTACAGTAGGAACTGGACAAGGAGCTAATGCTACTGTGGGTGATTTTTTAGTAGGACCAGATGGTGCTGTTGGATATGTTCAGTCAATTTCAGGAGATGTATTGACTATTCAGAACCCTAATAGTGGAAATTTAGTAATTGCTAATAATGCTGTTGTAACATTTCCTACAAGTGGTGTTGCTGAAGGTAGTAACTCTGCTGAAATAGCTACTGTTGGTACGACTAAGAGATCCAACCAATTAGGCTACTACGAAACCTATACTGAGGCAACTGATATCTCATTAGGTTCAAAGGTTGAATTAGAGTTTTCTGGAAAGTCACACTTCTTCCAATTGCAATCGCATATTGCCTTTATGAAGCACCGTGCAAAAATCGGTAACGCTTTCCTAATGGGTAAGAAGGTTACTGCTGTTGATGCAGCAGGAGGTGCTGTGCCGATGACCCAAGGCTTAAATGACTATGTAATAGGATCAGGTGTGAACTATACAGCAACTGGAGGATCATCTCCTATAAACATGGCCAAGTCTGATTGGAGAGCATTCTCTAGAGCTTTAGATGCTAAAAAATCACCAGACGAGGGGCACTTGTGGGTTGGCGGTGACATGAGCGCATCTATCGATGACGTTTTTGACGGACTACTTGCCTCTGGTGGAGTTAAGTATGATGCATTCGGAAAAGGATCATCTAAAGCGAAAGCTGTAGATATGGGAGTTCAATCATTTACAATCTATGACAGGACTTATCATAAGAAGAAGTTAGCTGCTTTTGAAAACTCAGGAACAACTTCTGCTGCTGGTAGCATATACCCAGATGTAGCATATTTTGTACCTAGTGGTCAAGTAGCAACCGCTGATGGATCTTCTGTTCCTCGTATCCGTGGAAGGTATTTAAACCTCCCTAACGGCTTATCAGGACGTTATATGGAAATTGAGACAGGCGGCTTGGCTGAAACCCCTACCGATAGAACAGCGGTACTTGGGTACACCCACAGAAGTTATGAAGGACTTGAAATTACAGGACCTGAACATTTCGGTCGTTTTAAGTTATCCGCATAATAATTAATAATTAGGGAAGTCCTCTTAGGGGGACTCCCTTCTTTTTTTAAACAACAAACAACTAATAATATGAAAGCAACAGATTATAATAATTATCCAGAATGGATGAAGAAGCCGTTTACAAAAATGGTAATATATACATATAACGATATCAGAAAAGATCCAGACAATCCTGGTCGATATATAGTCCCATCCCATTATCAATTTAAACTTACAGATCAAATAATAGTAACCGATGAAGATGGTACTAATCAAAGACCTATTTATATCGCTTATTCAAAAGGAGCTAGTGCAGATGGGTCTATAATTTTTGGTCAAGACTTATTCTTCTCAAGTGATAATTTCGGTAGGATAGTATTAGATCCAAAGAGAGCCTCAGATCACGATAAGTATATGTTTATGGAGTATTCAAACATGAATGCAAGTAATCCTAATAGAGACGATAGTGTTCCAGTCGTATGGAAAAAAGAAGATTTAGAAGTAAAGGCAAAAGTATCTAGAGTTGACCGTAAGGCAAGAAAAGAAGCAATGCTAGAAGCTTTGCAATTATCTCCACACATGGTAGATGTATTAGTCTCTGTACTTGGCAGTAGGTCTGACAAAGACAAAAGCGAAGAAGAGAAAAGAGACATGATTGAGGATATAGCAGAAAAAAACCCATCAAAGTTCTTAGCTGCTGTAAAGTCAAACTTGTCAAAAATAATCCAAACCATTAAGGAAGCTAAAGAAATTGGCATCATTAGGAATGACATTAAAAAGCAACAATTTGTTTTTATGCCAGAGGAGGATTTGATACTTAGTACTAAAGGTTTTGATAAGAAGAAGATTTACGAATTGTTCGCAAAGTTTCTCCTTGAGAATCCAAAGGTGCTAAAAACAATTGAGTCTAAAGTTCTAATGGAGAAAGATTTAGTCTAAAGATTCCTTATTTGGTTGTTTGGAAGTTTGGGTAGGGGCAGCGATTTAGTTGTCCTTACTTTTTTGAAAATAAAGAATTAGATGAGTGGTAACGTAGCATTAGTAACAAACAAGGGAAGTTGGAATGCATTATTAAATGCACCAGCGATTAGTAATTCAACTAGGAACAATAGTCCTGGGGATTACTATACGACTTCTGTTGCTGGGACAAGCTCATTTACATCAAGAGGCAAGGGACAATACTTTGCTGTTGGAGATATCATAGTCTACAATGGTGCGGTATGGACTAAGAACGATCAGTTCTCCGTAGAGTCTGGATATGGCACTCCTGCTAATTGGAAGGCTGCATATGACGATCATATAATAAGCGGATCATTTGCCAATAATACGATCACGCTTAACCAGAAAGATGGTGGATCATTTACTATTGATCTTACAGGAGTTGGGGGTTCTTCGTTGTTGTATAGAGATACAATAGAAGTTACAAACACGAATGGACAAAACTCATTTACACTAAGTACTTCTATAGATCACGAGGACAAGACTCAAGTCTTTATAGATGGAGTATACCAACAAAAAACAGGCTATAGTGTTAGTGGAACAACATTAACCTTTGATGATAATGTTGTAGTACCTGATGGCTCATTCGTTGAAATCATATCCTTTTCATCGGTATCCCTAACCGATTCATTAGCTGATGCTAAAGTATTCATTGGTAATACAAGCTCTGTCGCAATAGCAAAAACCATTAGCGGAGATGCTACCCTAGCGAACACAGGAGCGTTAACATTAAACACAGTACCAATAGCAAAAGGTGGTACAGGAGCAACATCAGCTTCGGCTGCTAGAACATCTTTAGGTTTAGGTTCTGTAGCTACTACAGCATCTACCGATTATGCTACAGCAGCACAAGGAACTAAGGCAGATAGTGCTCACGGTTGGGGAGATCATGGTAGTGGTGGATACATTACAGGAATTACTTCTAGTAATGTCACCACTGCTTTGGGTTTTACACCCTATAACGCTACCAATCCTAGTTCTTTTATTACAGGAATAACATTCGCTAATGTCTCTAGTAAGCCAACTACGTTAAGCGGATACGGCATAACTGATGCTGCTCCTATTGCTAGTCCAACGTTTAGTGGTAGTGTAACGGCTGGTGGTGCAGTAAGAATAAATGCTACAACTACAAGTGGTTTAGTAATTGCTTCTTCATCAGGAGCTTCAAATGGTTTAAAATTATATAATAATTCTAGTACTGATAATGCTTATATATATAACCATTATAATGGAAATTTAGAAATAGGAACTAACAATGCTACTGTTCTTACAATGAATGGTACAAGTTCAACTTTTAGTGGTAATGTACGAACCAACTCATCAAGCACTAGGTTTTTAGCCGCTTATAATAGTAGTGATAGTTATCATGGAGCATTATCATGGAATACGTTACAATTAGGTAGTAATGGAGAGAATAGAATAGTTGCAGGTAGAACATCTACTGGTGCAAGTTTAAAGTTTTACGTAAATAACACTAATGATGCCAACATTCATACTACAACTCCTGATGGTATTCTATCTTTAACGTTAGCCAACACAGGTGCTGCTACTTTTAATGGAAATGTAAATGTAGGTTCTACTCTATCGGTTCAAGCTAGTTCTAGCATAGCTACGCTAGAATTAATTGGAAGAACAGGTAGTGGTTTTGGTGGAGGTCTTTTAGCTAAGTCAAGTATATATTCTGAGACATCTGGGTCTCAATATTCTGCTAATTTAGTTTTTAAAACCAATAATGGGAGTAATTCTTTAACCGAGCGATTAAGGTTAAATTATAATGGAGATGCTATTTTTAGTGGGGATATACAGATAACTACTAGTTCGGCACCTACTCTTGAGCTAATACAATCAGGCTCAACTAATTACGTGGGACTTGTTAAACTCAATGGGAATGATTTAGAAATCAGAGGTTCTAGCGGAGTAATGGAATTCTATAATGGTTCTGTTCATGGTAATAGTTCTGCTTTAAGAATGAGCATCTCTTCGGGGGGTTTAGCTACTTTTAAATCAAGCTACGTTGTAGCTGGTAATCATGGAGGTGAAGTAACTGTTGGTGGAGGTTCTACTGCTTTTGGTATTGCAATGAAATATAATCAAAGTGGTGCAACTAGTGGAACAATTTACTGCTCACCAGGTTATAACAACGCAGCTACAACTTTAATGTTGGGTACTGGAAGTAATACAAATCAATTAGTTCTAAAGGGCGATGGTAAAGTGGGTATTGGAACTACTTCACCTGCTCATAAACTATCTGTTAACCAAAACACCTATGCATCTGGCTCTGATGCTCCTGAAGCAGCGTTGGGTATAACTATTGGTGATTATTGGACAACTTCAACTGGTGCAGCTTTAACTATTAAAAATGCTGGACATAGAGGAGCCGTAGGTCACGTTTCTGGATCACCGTTGTTTAGAGCAGATTTTAATAATGCCACAGGCATGATCTTAGATAAAAATGGCAACGTGGGTATTGGAACTGCTTCACCAAGTGCTAGACTTCAAGTGCAAGGAGCGATAAATACCTCCTCAGGAGCAGCGGTAGTTGAGGTTTATACTAACTTATCTAGTGGTACTGATGCTCAAATGGCATCTAACGCTGGAGGTGCTAATATTCATATGGATGTTAACAATTTTGGAAGTAGTTCCTCGGGCAATGGCATTATTTGGAAAACAAAATATGCTAATAATGCTGGATATACAAAAACAAGTGCAGCAATTAAGTTCCAACCCGAAGGAAATTATTTTAGAGGAGGGTTAGGGTTTTATACAAACGACACGCAAAACGCAACTACTAATGCAGTAGAACGCATGCGCATCTCATCGGGGGGTAATGTGGGAATTGGAACTACACCAAGTGGGTATTCAACAAATGGATATGTTCTAAGATTACACGGTGGTACTCAAACATATATGGCCTTTAATAATACCACACACACAAACCAAGTGGTGGGGGGATTTGTTATTGGAAATGATGCTAGTAGTGCCAATATTATTCAAAGAGAAGATCAACCGATAAAATTTTATACTAATAACGCACTACGTCTCACCATCTCATCGGAGGGTGCAGCCAACTTTGCTGGTTCAGTGACAAATGCTCATATGATGACTATTGTAAATAGCAAAAGTACACCTTATGGTATTTATCAACGATTTATGAGCGAACAAAACAATGAATCAAGTGACTTTATAAGGTTTCAAGATGGAACTGAAGTTAAATTTTATGTTTACTCAAACGGAAATGTAAAAAATAAAAACAACTCTTATTCAGCTATATCAGATGTAAAACTTAAAGAAAATATAGTTGATACACCTAACAAATTAAATGATATATTAAAAGTAAAAGTTAGAAATTATAATTTTAAAAATGATAATTTAAAACAAATTGGAGTTATTGCACAAGAGTTAGAATCAATATTTCCTTCATTAGTATCTGAATCACCCGACACAGAAATTATTGATAAAAAAGTTGTTGATTTAGGAACTACCACAAAATCAGTAAAATATTCTGTATTTGTTCCAATACTTATTAAAGCAATCCAAGAACAACAAACCATCATAGAAGACCTTAAATCAAGAATTGAAACACTAGAAGGATAATGGCATTAACTAAAGTAACATCGCATTTCATTACAGGAACGATTACCAACGACACGAGTGGGAACGCTGCTACTGTTACTAATGGCATATACACGAATGAATCTCACAGTAATCCATCTTGGATAACAGGCTTGGCTTGGAGTAAGATTACTGGTGCTCCAACCACATTAAGCGGATATGGTATTACCGATGCTGCTCCCATAGCTAGTCCAAGTTTTACTGGTGGAGTGACAGTAGGTGGAACGGCTGTTATAGATAGTTCTGGTGCTTGGGTAGGATCAAATAGTGGTCTTGTGGGTGCTACTGGACCCCAAGGTGCTCAAGGTATTCAAGGAATAACAGGTTCGACTGGACCTCAAGGTATACAAGGAGCAACAGGAGCAGCAGGTTCAACTGGTGCAGCAGGTCCTACTGGCTCAACTGGTCCTACTGGTGCCACTGGTCCAGCAGGGTCAACATCTTACGATGCTGGTACACTAGATGGTATTGATTCATCTCAGTTTCTCAGAAGTGATGGTAATGATACATTCAACGGTAGTTTAACTGTTGGCTCAACAACAAGATCAAGCAATACTGTTGTAAGGGTTTTATCTAACGATAGCCACAATGCTGGTTTTGAGGCATATGGTAATTCTCAAGGAACTGGTTATTTATACGTTGGTCAAAATGCTTCTTATGGTGGTGGTATTTCTTACAACGGTGATGGCTCTCCTTTATTTGCAATGTATGAAAGTGCTGATAAGATAACATTTTTTAGAAGGGATAATAATACAACTAGAGAGGTGTTCTCCTATCCTTATAATACAGATACTGTAACGTTTAATGGAGCTATATATGCGACTAATGGAAACTTTAGTGGTAATATAATAGGTAAATCGGATAATACCACGGAAGTTGGTACGTATTCTACAGGAGCAATTAAAAGAATAAGAATGACTCAAGGTGGAGAACTACACTTTGGAGACACAACAACATCTAATTTTTTAGGATTAACAGAAGGTGCTGTAAATAATTTTGGTGATCAAGATAGACTGGGATTATATTGTAGAAATGAACTTAAAATTTATGGTAATAGCAATCTATTAAAAGTTACAATCCCAACAAGTGGAAATATTACTTTTGCAGAAGGTGCAACTTTTGGTGGAGCTATATCTGCATCAAATTTAAGTGGAACAAATACTGGTGATCAATCCTATGTCGCTACTGCTGGTACTGCTCTTACTCTTGATGACGGAAACAATCAATGGAATTGGTCTACTGGTTCTCATGCATATGCTGCAAACTCTTTAAGATTATGGGATCAATACGGAACAAATGGTGGTAGTGGTTACCCCATGTATTACGGCTCAATACTCCATTATACAGGTCGAAATGGACACATGGATAGTCAATTATTTTTTGGCTCAGGTGGTGAAATTTTGTATAGGTATAATTTTTATGGAAACAATAACTGGAACGCTTGGCAAACACTTGTTACATCAAACAACTACACCTCTTATATAAAATTACCTGCTGCTTCAAATCATTTCCCTATAGGTGATGGTCTTGGTACAACTGGTAAAATAAAATTTGGTACAGATTCTTGGGGGAATAACATAGGACTAGAAAGTTACTGGATGGTCTTAGGATCAAACTCCAATGAAGGGTTTAAGTTTAGAGATGATGATGGTAATGAACTATTAAAAATACATGGAAATACCAATGGTGCTGGGAAAGGACTTAAAATAAATGCTATTACTTCTAACACAGATTCTGGTGCATGGTTTGGTAGAAATCATGCTTACCCTACAAATGAACTAAAAGGTTACGGTTCTGAGTTTATGATTGGGGCTCAGGGTACCGCTATTCATATAAACTACAGAACCTGTAACGGAGGAAGAAGTGGACACACTCCAACTACTTGGTACTGGAGAGCTGGGTCTAGTAGTAGCTGGTCAAATCATAGTTTTGGTGGTGTAAATGCTTATGGTCAAATAACCTCTCATGCTGCTGACATAGAAAGAGGTGGCTTAGTATACTCAGGCTCTACATACTACATTTCATTATCTGGTAGTTTAAGTGGAAATGGCACAAACGCTCTTCCAACATTAAAAACAAATTTTGCATATCTATACTTTGATGTTAGTGGTGTATATACTGGGTATATTGGTTACAACACTGGCTTTGTTGATCAATCTGACCGAAGTTTAAAAGAAAACATAGAGGATATTCCAGATGCATTATCTAAAGTAATGAATTTAAGAGGTAGGTATTTTACTTGGAAAAATGAATTACAAAGCGATGAAAGACAAGTAGGATTTATAGCGCAAGAAGTAGAAGAGCAATTACCTGAAGTTGTAGACAATGGTGGTGGAGATACAAAAGGGATAGCTTATGGTAAGGTGACAGCCTTACTTGTTAACGCTATAAAGGAACAACAAGCTCAAATAGAGTTACTAAAGCAAGAAGTAGAACTATTGAAACAATAAACAATGGCAATAACATACAAGTTGGCAATAAAAAATATGGATGCAGCACCCACAGAGGGTGATTTAGAAGATGTAGTTAAAATAATTCACTGGATGTATATAGGTAATGAAACCGTGAATGGTGAAGATTTATATGGAGATGTCATAGGAGCGGTAGAAATCAATGCCCCTAGTTCAGATTCATTTACATCTTTTGCTGATCTTACTGAAGAACAAGTTAAGGGTTGGGTGGAATCGCAGTTAGATTTAAATTCTATCCAATCTGACATATCAGCAAGAATAGAAGCACAAAAAAATCCACCAACAGTAGTAAAATCAAATCCTTGGGGTGGTGAGGATGAAGTTTAAACAATAAAACAATGGCAATAACATATACATGGCATACAAAAACAGTCGATACCTACCCTACAAAGGGAGATCAGACAGACGTAATATTCAACGTACACTGGAGATTAACTGGTGTAGATGATACTGAGGTTAAGAACGCAGGAGACTCATACGGAGTAGTATCTCTAGACACTGAAGACCTTACCTCATTTACAGCTTTCGATTCCCTAACAGAGGCAGATGTCACTGGTTGGGTTGAGGCAGCACTAGGAGAAGATCAAGTTGCTAGTATTAAGACTAGTATTAATGCTCAGATAGCAGAGAAAATAACACCAACAGTAGTAACAAAACAAATCAATTAATCAATTAAATAACAATCAATATGGAAAATAAAATAACAGAAGAACAATTAAAAGACCTACAAGAATTAGTGTCAAAGATCAATCAAGCATCTAGTCAAATAGGTAATCTTGAATTGCAAAAGCAAGGATTCGTTGGACAAGCAGCGGAGCATCAAAGAGATTTGAATAAGCTACAAGATAAGTTAGAAAAGACTTACGGTAAAATTCAAATTGACATCAATGATGGTTCGTTCAAGCCAATCGAAGAAGAGGCTGAAGTAGCAGAGGAAGTCTAAGGTTCTAAGCAATTATTTATAGGGAGAAAGCTCTCGTATGTTGTTGGTTAGTTTTGCGTATGGTGCTCGTATAAAGCACTTCTAACGCAAAAAAGACCTTAAATGCTAGTAAGACTTCATACATTTATTCGATCTGTTTTAAGAAAGAATAGGAGTGCTTTCGTTCCCCCTGCTTTAATTACAGAAGCTATAAATCAAGCCAGTTATGATCTATGGAGGGAGTTGATTCAAGACTTCAGAACCACAGGAAAACAAAGTGATTTATTAAGTGCTTTTAAAGCATCAAGCTCCCCAGCTAAAGATCAAGATGGTACAGCATTTACCGTAGCTGGGAAATCAGAATCCGTAGTAGCTGGTATTAGCATAATTGATTCAGGGAATGAGTATCCAACGAGATTGCTTACAAGTGATAGCGATTGGGTATTACGGAAGAAACTACCTGTAGAGGATGTAAGTGAAAGCCTTATTAAAAGGTTTAGTATAACTGTTAACTCTAGTAATCCAACTTTAGACTTACCTCAAGACTTCATGGCTCATAAGGGAGCTATATATACCTCCGCTAATAGGAAAGGTAAGATTGTACCTAGCGAGGAATTTCTAGAGCAAAAGCATCCAGTAGATCAAAAACAAATAGATTTTCAGAATATCAATGAGGATCTAATAAAATCGGCAAGTATAAGCTGTTCTGGAACTCCATCGGTAGGAACTCTTCCAGAGGATTACTTGAGTAATACTGGTGTCTTTTATAATGCTGAAAAAAGAGAAGGTAAAATATTAAGTCCACAAGACTTCTTAAACAAGAAGAACAGAGTCACAGATATCGTTGGGTTAGAGGACACTTACACTGTCCAAGCCACGATCAACGCTGGTAGTGGAACGGATGATCTTCCTGATAATTATGCTGCCAACACAGGTAGCTTTTACTCCTCTACTGGCATCGAGGGTAAAATACTCAAGCCAAATCAGTTTAGAAACAAAGAGTTTAGACGAATAGAGGTAGAGGAACGAGAAGAAGATTTTATTAAAACAACTACATTCACCTCTACTGGAGATCCTGTGGATTTACCTACAGATTATCTATACAACAAGGGAGTATTTTATTCAACTACTAATAAAGAGGGTATCATCTTGACTCCTGAGAATTTTAGGAAGAAGAATATAAGAAGAGCTGAAATTGAAAAGAGAGAAGAAGACTTTTTAGATCGGATAGATATTACTTATGGAACAAGTGCTGTAAGCCTACCAGAGGATTACCTATACCACAAAAAGGTGTTCTATACCGCTGCTGGTGCTGAAGGAGTAATACTATCAAGTACTGAATTTAGTGATCGAAAGAATTCTGTAATATTCCCCCCAGATGCAGATAATCCTATAGCAACCATATATGATAATAAATTAGAGATTCTTCCACAGAATACTACTTATGTTTTTCCATATATATGTTATTTCAATGAAAATAATCCCATAGCAACAGTATCTGGTGATCAAATAACAATACTTCCTGCTGCTGCCAATTACTCATTACCCTACGTTTCATATTACAATGTAGACAACCCAATCGCTACAATTTACGATGATAAGATTGAGGTGTTACCAGCATCAAATGGATATAAGCTGCCATACCTAGCCCTTTATTCTATTGATAATCCTATTGGAACAATAAACAATAATCAGCTAGAGGTTTTACCAAATGGAACATTCAATTATACCCTTCCCTATATAGCTAAATACACAGCAGAGAATCCTATTGCTACAATTTTTGATAATAAAATTAGTGTACTTCCATTGTCTACAAACGACAATCCAATAAGCTATATTTTACCCTATGTAGCACACGCAACAGAACGGCTAGGATATTCTAGGGCATTTAAAAGTGGAACTTCTTTAAAATTTGAAATAGATCCAACTCCAAGCAACGCTAAAGTTTACTACATAGATCCACCAAGTACTGCTGCTGGTAATCCAGGATACACTGATGGTGTAGTTGCAATTACCGCTACTACAGACCTTGATTGGGATGAGGCAGCTTTCAGTTCTATCGCAAGTAGAGCTTTGCTATACATAGGGTCAAGCGTTAATGATGATGATGCTACGAAGATAGAATCGCAAGTGAACAGAAATGAGAGTGACATCGTACCAAGAAGAGGAAGATCAAATCAAAGAAACTAAATGACAACACTAGGTAAATTAACTGAGCAGATAGCTAGGATATACGCTCGGTATATAGATAAAGAGAACCCAAATACCGTAGTAGACAAACGTGAAATTAAGCTTCTAGTTGTTGATGCTATTCACACTATTCTTGGGGCAAAATTATCTGATCAAGCTGCTAAAGGATTTACAGATATTCCTGAAGCATTGATAGCAACCTACGAAAACATAAGTGTTGTCAGTGCTGGAGGTGCTTACAAATGCACCTTACCTGCTCAACCAATTTCAGCAGCAGGAGATATGGGAGTTTACGAAGTATTTTCAGATGAATTAAATCCATTTATTCCTATCCCAAAACAGATAATGAAGGTGATGCAAGGAACGGATTTAGCGGTTCTAGAAAGCAAAGTGGGATACTTCAGATCATCAAATGACAAGATTCGATTTACGGCTAACCCAGCAGTGGGTACCGTGACGATGAGACTTATTATAAACGATATCACTAAGTACAGCGATACAGACATCCTCCCCCTTCCAGGTGATTACAATCTGAAGGTTATTGAATTAGTATTAAAGACATTAGGATTAGGACAGGTTTCAATTCCAGAATTTAACGTAGAACAACAGCAAGATGCAAACCAAAACCCTTGATCAAATAGTTCGTAATGAACTGATTAACAGTCAGTTGACATTACATAATTATGTGCCATTTCTTTTCTATGCTATTAACGAAGTTAAGAAGCTTAGTGATGTATTTAACTTCAATGTGTCTCAGCAAGAATTGACGATTACAGGAAGAACTGCGACACTTCCAGCAAACTACAGAAGAGTAATATCTGTTAGTTTAATAGAAGGTGAAAGGTTACTTCCACTACCGTATGATAACAAAATGAATACGGATGCTGTCGAATATCCATCAACTAATACTAGTGGATACATTGGATCATTTGAGGTGTCGGATGACAACCTCCACTATACCGTCAATGAAACTACCAATAAGATAATCCTAAGTACTGAAGCTGGTTCTAATAAGCATAGATTAATGCTTACTTATGAGACTGTATTATTCAGCACTACTGGGAATACGTTGGTACCAATCATATTTGAGAGAGTTATTCAGACTAGCATAAGACTTCAAAGAGCCAAAAACTCTAGAGCAGAACGAGGAGATGTGAATAGAGTAAACGAAATATATGTCATAGAGAAAGAATACAACAATGCGAAGAGAATTTTAAAAACTCATTTAAACCCAATGACTTGGGAGGACATAATGATGGTTACCAGAAAATCTATAAACAACTCAATAAAAAATTAAATGGAGAAAAAGATAATTTCTTTTTTAGGTGGATTAAACAAAGATGATAACGGACTCAACTTCCCAGAGGGAGACTATAAGAGTGCTGAAAATATCATCATAGAAACCGATGAGGAGGGTAATGGTGTTGCCATCAAGAAGATGAATAGCACTAAGGAATTATCATCCAATATAGCGACACACTTTCAATCCTCAGAATATGTCCAATCTTGCGTTGATTTAGATAATTCTATTTATGTCCTTTTAAAAGGTAAATACAACACTATTGCAACTCCTAGTGAGCCTGTAAGTGTTTTAATTGATGCAGCAACTATTGTTAAACTCACTAAAGGACCTACTGGATTTTTTGAAGTAATCAGAATTATTAGAAATTATGACTATCAGGGGTGTACAATTGAGCCTGATATGTGTATTGTTGGGGATCGATTGATCTGGAATTTCATGGGAGATGGAGTTCCTATGATGATACAAACAAGTTTAACCTATTCATCCCCCACACCTCAACAATTAACACTCATAAAAGCTCCTCCTGTATTACAACTTAAAGTAACTGAGATCATAGGAAATAGCTACAGTATTTTTACTGATCATATTTATCAATTTGCAGCTCGTTATGTATACAACGATGGAGAAGTATCAGTACTAGGTCCAATAAGTCCTTTATTTGGAGGAGTTGACCTAATTGAAAAAATCACTGTTGATCTTAATGAAAATGAGGTAAAACCCCAACAAGCGATAAAAGAAGGAAAAGTTGAATATTATGTTAGAGAAGGGAATAGAGGTGTCTGGTTTTTAATTGATTCTATTAATTTAAATGAGGCTAATACCTCTTTAACTTACGATGGAGTAAAATCACTTGCCCTTGCGAGCATAGTAAGTTCAAAACAGTTTGACTTTGTTCCTTACGCTACCAAAAATATTGAGGCTGTAAACAATCTAGTTTTTTTAGGAAATAATAAAGAAACACTGCCTTTAGGAGGAGTAGAATCTACTGTAACTGCTACTAGTTTAGATTTTTCTCCAATGACTGGTGCAGTGACTAAGATAAACTTAACAAGTACAGGACTTTATAGTGGGGCAGCTCCATCAATAACTATTTCAGGAGGAGGAGGAAGTGGTGCTACAGCCAGTCCTGTGTTGGGTCTTGTTGGTGGTTCTGGATATACAAGTACTCCAACTGTGACAGCAACAAATGGGTTTATGAACAATAACCCTTCACTTACCGCTGTAGTTTCTAATGGATCGGTTTCATCAATTACCGTTAATAGCGGAGGACTTTATTCTAGTAATGTCACCCCAGTTATAACTATATCTGGTGGAGGAGGAAGTGGAGCTTATGCTATTCCTGTTATGGCTGCAGGATTACTGAGTACTTTTCATTCAATATCTTCCATAGTATTACTTAGACCTCTTTCATCAGTAACTATTACTAATGGAGGATCAGGGTTCAGATTTACACCAACTGTTTCTATTGCAACAAGTCCTTATGGTTCTGCTACAGGTATAGCTGAATTTGCTGATGCTAATTATGATGGAACCCTGTATTCATATTACAAAAAAATAAATGCAGATGAGACCCCTTATGCAAATAATCCAGACAGCCCTTATTCAGTAGGTTTTAATACAGACTTAGAGGAAGATACAAAGCCCTTCGCTAATGGGAGCGTTTACGAGGTCGGATATTTGCTATTTGATGAATACATGAGAACAAGAGGTGTTGAATCAGTAACTAAATTTGAGACTTCTAATTTTGCATTTAATAAATACAACTTATCCATATCAAAACAGGTTTCATTTCCATCTTGGGTAAAGTATTTTCAGGTGGCAATTACCAAAAACCTAACGAAGGACTTTACATATGAGGGGTACGCTAGTACTTGTTATTTCATAGCGGAAACAAGTAATGATATAACGCTATCGGAAATTTCATCAACTGTTGATAATAGAAATGAAATACAGCTGCTGGTGGATGAATTTTTGACACTAGAGCCCAGTACAGCAGCCAATCCAGAACTAAGAGAGTCAAATTCTGCTAGAGCTACAGAGCTAAGAAATATAGCAACTAAAGATTATAATACTACTATAGAAGATGCTATTCGTGTTAGATTCAATGATCCTAATATGAATGTGGTAAGTTATGAAAATAATAGACCCAGCTCTAGTCAACTAACTAATGTTAAAACTCCTGTCCCATTTCTTCCTAGTCAAGATTATAGAGCATCTGATATTAAGGATAAGATAAAATATTTTGCCGTTGATATTGCAGGGATGTTTGAGGCTGAAAGATATTATACATTTCAAGTTGGAGATGAAATTATTGGAAATTTTGATAATGATATTGACAATTCTACTGCCAACCTTAAAACCTTAAAAATTTTAGCTCAAGATGGTTCGTTATTACTCTGCGATCCAAGTCCAATAATAAATACCACTAAACTTAATTCAGTTGAGAGAAGTTTGTATTTTGAAATATATTCACCAGCAGATGTGAATCAATCTTCTGTCTTTTACGCAGGAAGGGATGTATATCCTATAGGAGATTTAATAGGCTCTAGTGGCAGTAAGACTATTAATTTACAAGGAGATTGCTATTATAGTAGTATTTCTCTGCCCTCATATGGGCATCCTAAATTCATAGAAGAGTCTAATAAATACATATCTGAAAGTACTGATGAGGCAATAGCACTTGAAATAATTACTAACAACGATGTTAATATGGTTGCTAAATCTATATTAACGAAAAGAAGTACACCAACAGAGGATGTAGCTCCTGAATTATGGGAGTTAGATTTAGGTAATTCTGGAGAGGTCATAATTAATACTGATGGATTATATACTATTCGTTATGAGGCTCGTTATGATATGCATTATAATCACACCTCTAATGGTATTACAAGAATTGCAGAAACTATACAGGTGGGGTTGTTGATAAATGGATCTTCTGTAAGATATGGTGACTTTCAAAACTTCACTACTTCTGCTACTATACTTAAATTATTTACTAGCGTTTGCTCAGTATATCTAAATGCTGGAGATAGCGTATCTATATCGCATCAAAAATCAGATGAATTTCTTGATGTAAACTCAGCCCCATATGGTAATGCTGTCTCATTTGCTGGTGGTTATCCTTACTATATAAACGGCTCTAATTACTCTTTTAGAATCAGTAAAGATGCGATTGCAGTTTCAGGTGAACGTATTTATAAGAAACACAGAAGAGGAGATAAAGTCCATGTAGATGGTGGTATATCATATACACCTCCAGAAAAGAACTTTATAATTAAATCATTATCTCGGTCAGGAAAGATTCAAAATCAATGGAATAAGGACTTTGGTAAGCCTTATACAAAATATACCGCTCCATCTAAATCAGGGTTTATAAAAAATCGAGTAAGGTATAGTGGAAGATATATCAATGGTGGATCAATGAGCTCATTATCATCATTTGTATTTGATGACTTTTCAGACTTACCAGCGGAGATATCTTCAATAAACGCATTAAAAAGAACTTCAGATCAACAATCTAATGGTACTGTAGTCCTTGCTATGGGAGATAGGGATACTTTTTCTTTATACATAGATAGATCAATGGTATCTACTGCTGATGGTCAAAGTTTAACCACACAATCGAATAAGGTTATAGGACAAATCTATCCCCTAAAAGGTGGATACGGATGTAAGGATAAGATGTCTATTGTACGAAAAGAAGGTAAGGTTTTCTATTACGATAGAACTGAAAAAGAATATGTACGATATGCTCGTGAAGGCTTAGAGCCTATTAGTAAGAAGATGAGAAATTACTTTAAAGATAAGACAAGCGTAAAGGCAGCGTACTATGATCCCTTTTACGATATGATCTTTGTAAACTTCAATAATCTAACGACAGCAGCATATTCCGATAAACTAAAGAGATGGATCTCTGAGTATGATATGGCATTTACTGGAAGTTTCTACCTTGAGAATAATGCCTACTTGTTTAGTAAAACCGATGATAACGTAACCAAGTTGTACGAGACTAGAACAGGTACTGATTACGGTAACTTCCTTGGTGTTGAAACGGTATCAAAAATTAAGCTAACAAGTAATTCAATCTTACCAGTAAACGTAGGACACATTCAAATTAAAACTAAAAACTGGCTAGACTTTACTAGCATATAATATGGCTAAAACTATAATATATAACTCCTCCTCCGCTTCAACTGTATTCGATACAGACAACATTGCTGTAAATGAGAGCAACGGAGATCGGTATGTAAATGATAGAGATAGTTCTACCATTTATAAAATTGATAGTAACGGTGCAATTACAACTTTCCTTACTGGTAATCAGTGGAATGTAATTAAGTTTATTGGAGGTTATTTGTATGCTTCTAGGGATTTGGGGGGCATATATAAAATAAACCCCACACCATCTAATCAAAGCCCTACAGTAGCTGGAGGTAATGGAAATGGCTCAGGGTTAAATCAATTTAATCGTCCATGGGCTGCTGTTACAGACTCATCAGGTAACTTGTATGTAGTAGATAAATTTAATCATCGTATTCAGAAATGGGCATCAGGAGCCACAACAGGAGTAGTATTTGCTGGTGGTAATGGACAAGGTACTGGGGCAAATCAGTTTAATCAACCTGTAGGAATAGACATAGATTCTTCAGGGAATATATATGTATGCGATTACGGTAATCATTCTATTCAAAAATTCCCATCAAATTCTACAAGTTCGACTAATGGAACTACAGTTGCTGGAATAAGAGGAAACTCTGCTGGTACAACAAATAGGCTAGTCTATCCTCAAGATGTTGCAATTGATTCATCAGGGAATATTTATGTGTGTGATGGTGGGGATAGAATAATAAAATTTCCTTCTAATTCTTCTAGTGGAACAAATGGAACTATTGTAGCCTCAAGTCTCAATAATCCAAGAGGAATAGGTTTAGATTCTTCAAATAATTTGTATGTTGCTGATACTGATAATCATATTATTAGGAAATATGTTTTCTCAGGGGGGAGTACAACAGCATCTATTGTAGCTGGATCTAATGGTAATTCAGGGAGTGGTACTAACAGGCTTCACCAGCCAAATGATGTAGCAGTAGATTCATCTGGAAATATTTACGTTGCAGATCATTATAACAATCGTATAATGAAATTTGCAAGTAACTCCACAGCAGGTTCTTCTGGAACAGTACATTCAACTGCATCTACTCCAGTTAACATCTTTATTGATGGCTCAGATAGTATATATGTAACTCAAAGCCATAGTGAAAATGTAAAGAAAATATTCTTTGGATTATCAGTAATTCAAATAACTTCAACATCAGGAGGTCTTGGGCAAGTCGCAGATTTAGATACCTTAGTTACACCTCACGGATTTCATATATTCAATAACGATGAATGCTATTCAACCGATACTTCTAGAAATAGAATAATGTATTGGACAACATCGGCTACTGCTGGTGTTCAAATAGTTACAGGTGGTAGTGCAAAAGGTTTTACAGTAGATTCTTCAGGAAATCTTATAGTTTGCGATAGAATTAATTCTAGAGTTTTAAAATACACAAAGACAGCCCCAAACACTTTTAGCCAAAGTCCAACAGTAATTGCTGGAGGTAACGGAGCTGGGTCAGCTTTAAATCAACTATCAAATCCAACTGTTGTCAAGTATAACTCAGATGGATCGATAACCGTTCTTGACAATGATAACGATAGAGTAGTAAAATGGGCAAGTGGAGCTACTACAGGAGTTGTATTGTCAGATTCATATACTACTCCGAGCGATCTATATGTATACGCAAATGGAAATTTATTAATCTCAGATGTAGGTAATGACACAATTACTCTAGACACAGGATTAAACATTGCTCCAACAATGGTAATTACAGCTCCATTTAGTAGTGGTGCATTAAATTCAGTAAGTACAGTAGCATTAACATTTACTTCAAGTCTAGCTACATCAGACTTCACAGTTAATGATATTACCGTTACTGGTGGAACATTTAGTAATTTTTCTGCTACTTCTAGTACAGTATACACAGCTACGTTTACTCCATCAGGGATTGGATTGAAGGTTGTTAAGGTGTTAAGTAATTCTTATACAGATTCTGCATGGGGAAATAACAATTCTAATAGCAATACATTTTCTTACACCCATGGAGTTTCCCCAGTAATAAGTAATACATCACTAACGAGTAACAACGCTTTAGGAGCTACCAAGGCAAAGGTTTTAGATATCGTAACCCTTACGTTCGATATAAATGTAGGTATTAGTAGTCCAACTGTAGCGTTCACAAGTGGAGGACAAGCTATAACAAATAGTGTAACGGTAACAGGAAGTAATACTAATTGGACAGCAACTTATACCATACACGCTAGTGATACAGAAGGTGCTGTAGCAATATCTATTACCGCTACAAGTACTAGTGGAATACAAGCGAGTGCTCATACCACCATAAGTTCAGGTTCGGTAACTGTAGATAAAACTGCTCCAGTTTGGAGTAGTATATATCCTTTTGCTAATGCGTCAGTAAACACCACAGCGGTACAGTATACTCTTAGTGAGGCTCTCTCTTCAGGGACACTTACATGGACACAAACAGGAG
>Ga0208134_1000397_pt1 | contig 28624 bp, 38 predicted proteins | sample VirMetDEL_Mar_31_FD_184515 | JGI IMG/M metagenome (GOLD analysis project Ga0208134, IMG submission 184515) | Aqueous microbial communities from the Delaware River and Bay under freshwater to marine salinity gradient to study organic matter... | ecosystem: Environmental > Aquatic > Marine >...
ATCCAAGCCATCTAAAATGCCATCTTATGGCTACTCATTAAGTGCATTTAAATGCAAAGTTGGTAGTAAGTTACGCAAGGTTAAGAACTCAACATGTGCAGATTGTTATGCACTCAAAGGTAGGTACGTATTCCCAAATGTGCAGGAAGCATTGGACAGACGTATGGACAAGCTATTGAACAACCCTAAATGGGTTGATGCAATGGTGTTTCTAATCAACAACTATTCCACTAAAAGTGGTGTGTTTAGGTGGCATGATAGTGGAGATTTACAATCTCTTGATCACCTTAAAAAGATTGTTGCTATTGCAAACAAAACACCCAATGTAAAACATTGGCTACCTACAAGAGAAGTTGCATTTGTACAAGAGTACAAAAAGACTATTGGAGACTTTCCTAACAATCTTATTGTTAGAATAAGTGCGACCATGATTAATGGTTTACCACATAAGTTTCACAAGCATTCAAGCACTGTATCCACACAGAAAGATTTTGACTTAGGTTGGACTTGTCCTGCTAATAAGCAGAATAACAAATGTGGAGATTGCAGAGCTTGTTGGGATGGTAACGTGGACAACGTAACCTATCCACTTCATTAGTATTTATTGTTTTATATTACTTGACTTTAGGTAAAAGTAATATAAAACTTTATAAATACTTAAACACTTAACAACACAACGAAAGGAGCATTATTATGCTAAACATTATCAAAGCCTACACATTCTGTGTTTCAAAGTTTCTCAAGGGTGAGAAGCCTACAAGGTATAGGATTAACAAGCACAAGTGGCTTGGGTTCAAGATTTACCAAACTAATGGTGGTAAATTGGGTGAGGGTTTTACAGTCGTATGCAGAGGATACAAGGCATCTAGCTTTCCTAACTACATTAGGAATGGTGTTAATCGTGTCAATCCTTACACACCCTTTAAGTCAATTAAAGGTGTGATGAGATACCAACATAAAAACCCTATCACAAAGATAGCATAATGAAAAACATTCGTAACCCTATTGCAAGAATGCTACACGTTGCAACTCGTAATAGGGTTATGGGTGTGGATAAAAAATTCAACAAAAAGAAAGAAAGGCAAGAAAATGCAGAGTCAAAACTTAGGAAAGATGCGAGTAAACAAGAGGATGTTTAGTAAAACTAAACGTAAAGAGTATAAGAATAACAGACGTTTACAACGTCAACTTAAACAAACAACACAACTTAAATCGTGGAGATAAGCAATGCCGTATGCTGATAATGCAATGAACCAAGCCTGCAAAAAGCGTAGGTATGAACGTAACAAAAAATTTAGAAGAAGAGTGAAAAGGCTAGTGTTTTCCTTGCGAGGTTGTGCAGGAACACTTACACATAAATGCGTATGGAAAGGAAACATATCTCATGTTGCATTGCAATATGATCACCGAGTAGGTGAAGATAAAAAGCATGACATATGTAGAATGGATGGACATGCTATAGAAACAATTAAAACTGAGATGAGAAAGTGTGACGTAGTGTGTGCTAATTGTCATGCAATTAAAACTGAACAGAGGAGACTACAACAATGAAAATTAAAAAGCTAATCAAACTATTAGAATGCATTGAGGGTGACTACAATGGCAAACTACCACAAGATATGTACGATTTAGGTTCATACACAAGAGCAGATGACTCTCGTATAGGCATTGATGGTATGGATTTTGTCCACGTTATGAGGTCATTTAAAAAGATGCAAGGAATACTTGCAGAAGAGGTTAGAACAGATACTCAAGAGGGTGCAGTAGCTGAGTTAACTAAGGAAGTAGAGTATTTAACAGAGGAGAATAATAGGTTAAAAACTCACGACAAACAATTAGAAGTATCTGTATCACAGACTAATCAGATAATGAAACTAGAGCAAGAGGTATCACGACTAAGAGAACGTAATGCCTATCTCAAGGAACGTGTAGAGGAACTGATATTCAGATGCAAAGCACACCCTAAGTATGATTTTAGTGAGATACCTAACGATTGTGAGGGTCAAGAGTTCCTAGACAATGTAAAAAAGTATCTCAATACTAACAAGTATAAGATGCGAGTCAGAGGTCAGCACGTTAAAGATGAATACAAAGGCACAGGTGCTACGGCATATGGGCAGAGCATAGAACAATCAACACACTTACGAGTGTACATAGAGGAGAAGTAAATGGAAGAAGATAATGTTTATTGTAATGAATGTGGATACGACATGGGAGTAGGATATAGTAATTGTGGTATGTCTGAAGATGGTGTATGTTCAGAATGTGGAAATGATAATGACGAAGAGGAGAAGTAATATGAATACAGAAAAAGAAAAATATCCTGTTTTATATGACATAACATTTTATCTAACTGATGAAGATGGTATGGAAGTTTTAAATGATGATGGAACTACTAAAGAGTATAGACTTAAAGACCATATTAGATTTTATACAATGGGTTATAAACCATTAGAATATCTTGCAGAAGAATTAGATTTAACCATGTTAGAGGAGAAGTAAATGAATATACATGCAATAGAAAACAGAGTACTTGAGCTAATGCAAAGTGGCAAGGCATCACCAATTAAAGGTTGGTCAGCAAGAGAGATTGCAGATAGAATAACCTTTGAATGGAGAGATGACAAGGCAGGAGTGTATGCTTTTGCCTACATTGCACACATACATTCAACACCCTTAAAGAAAAATAATATATAATTTACTTGTAAATATATTATTTTACTTTATTGTTACACAAAAGGAGAAACACATGAAAGCATATTACATAGACCCAATACTAGAATTTGTAGCAGAAGTAAGCTATTCTGGAGATTACAAAGAGATATATAAATGGATACAAGCAAGGACATTTGATGTAGTAAACATCAATAGCTATGGTGATGGCATGTATGTAGATGATGAGGGATTACTCAAGCAGAGTAATTACTTCTTTGAAGTTCCTGTGTGGAACGGAGAGGAGTATGTCCAGCAGATGTATGCAGGTAAGGCACTCATACTAGGTGTGGACAGCAACGGAGATAGTGATGATGTAAAAGGTTTACAGTTTGGATTACTACAAGATAGGATAAAGTTTCTAGGAGAAAAAGATTATTCAATGATGGTTGTATAAAAGAAAAGGAGATAATATAATGAATGTATTAAGTTTATTTGATGGTATGTCGTGTGGACAGATAGCACTCAACAGAGCAGGTGTAAAGTATGATCATTACTTTGCATCTGAAATAGATAAGTATGCTATGAAAGTAGCACAAGCAAACTATCCACAGACAACACAGCTAGGAGATGTATCTAAGATACAGTTCAATCTTCCCTTGAAGGTTGACCTACTGATGGGTGGTTCACCTTGTCAGGGGTTTAGTGTGGCAGGTAAACAGCTAGACTTTAATGACCCACGTAGCAAACTATTCTTTGAGTTTGTCAGGCTAAAAGATAAGTTAAAGCCTAAGTACTTTCTTATGGAGAATGTACCTATGAAACAAGATTCGCAGGACATTATTACAAAGTATCTAGGTGTCAAGCCTATCACTATAAACAGTAGTTTGTTTTCAGCACAGAATAGAAAGAGATTGTATTGGACTAACATACCCTTTGACACAATGCCTACGGCAGATAAGGGTATAGTATTGCAGGACATACTAGAAGATGGTATTGCCAATGAAGCTATGACTAACAAGCTAGGTAAGTCACATTGCATTACAGCACGATACAATGGTGCAGTGTGGTGGAATAGTATCCAACGTAGGCAACGTACTATGGTACAAGTTGGCGAAGCTGATAACATCAAAGGCTTTGATAGTATCAAACGTATATACTCACCCAATGGGAAAGCACCCACACTTACCACGATGCAGGGTGGGCATAGAGAACCAAAGGTAGCTATTGGTAGGATAGTTAATCGTAGACTAGATAAGAATGGTACACGTAAAGATAACCAACTAGAGCTACCTTTATCTACACAGTTAGAGATAAGTGACAGTGATAAATCAAACTGTCTCACGACTGTTAACAAAGACAACGTAGTTGTTGAGGGTATGCAATGGAGAAAGCTGACACCACTAGAGTGTGAGCGATTGCAGACTGTACCTGACAACTATACTAATCATGTGTCCAACAGCCAACGATACAAGATGTTGGGTAATGGTTGGACAGTTGATGTGATTGCACACATAATGAAAGGAATAAAATAATAATGAGGGTATGGCAGAGTGATTATGCGATGGATTGCAAATCCATTTATGAAGGTTTGATTCCTTCTACCCTCTCCAACTTTATAGGAGATACTAATGTGGACTAAACCAAAAGCAAAACGATGGCAGGATGCAGAGCTATATGAAGTATATTGGCAAGGTAAACTGCCACGTAGTGGATACAGAAAGACTTGGGTACTGACCAAACGCAAATGGGTTTGGATACGTGAAGCAGGTAATGTGTACAGAGATGTACATAAAATGTCTATTGCCAACTTTAATATGCTACCTCATTGGACTGATGAGAAGTGGCAGACTATGAGAGTTGATTGGCAAGAGGGTAACTTTAAACCAATGAGAAGGAGAAGATAATGTTGATAGCAGAAGCACTATTTTGTTTAGCACTTAATGTATATCACGAAGCTAAGAACCAATCTTTAATAGGACAGGTAGCAGTAGCACAAGTAGTGATGAACAGAGTGCATGATGAGCGATACCCTAACACAATATGTGAAGTGGTGGAGCAAGGACCTACCTACAGTTGGAAGCCTGACTACCCTGTTAAGAACAGGTGTCAGTTCAGTTGGTACTGTGATGGTAAGAGTGATACACCTAGAGATATGGATGCATGGGAGCAGTCAATGCTCGTGGCACATGGAGTATATCATGGCAACCTTGATGACTTTGTTGAGGGTGCAACACACTACCATGCATACTATGTCACACCATCTTGGGCTAGTACCAAGACATATATAGCACGAATAGATGACCACATATTTTACAGATGGGATATTAATTATGAGTAAAGTTACAAGTAATATTAAAATTACAAAACAAATAGCAAGAGAAGAATTTAATAAATTGTTTGAAAGAAGCTACGACTACGAAACAGAAAATTATCAAGAGTTTTATAACACACCTGTACACCCTATGGATATAATGATAGAGGATTTAGAGGAAAGTAATTATAAAAATTTAAGAATAATAGATAAATATTTTAACCCTAACTGTTGGAAAGAGGATAAGTATTTTTATGAATAGATTTATAATAGAAGACACAACAAAAAAGATTGCTAAATCTTTGTGTGATCAGCACGTAGTAAAGATGCCACTAGAAGAAGCACAGATGTTATGCACTACACTATGGCATCATGCACCTGAATATGCAGAGGAGAAGAACTTATATAAACCTGTGCATCAGAAGCATCCTTGTACCCTATGGGCTATGGAGACAATGGCAAACTTTAACTTTGCTTTTAATCTATATGCTGATATGTTATGGGAGTATGAGGATAGATATCACAAGACACATGGAGCAAGTAAGCACTACCATTCTATATTAGCAGGTAGAAAGTATCTACCACAAGGTAAGCTAACTAAACACCCACAATGTTTTAGTGGGATGGATGAACTAAAGACTGATGAGTTCTACCCTGTCAAAGCCTATCGTGCTTTCTACGTAGCAGACAAAGCTAGATTTGCACGATATAGATATACACAACAACCTACTTGGATGAAAGGAGTAGCATTATGAAAGATACAAAGAACCAATTCAAGGTAAACTTGGACAACAAAGATATACTAGTAACAGAAGAGCAACGTATGGAGCTACTACGTTTACACAATAAACTAAAGAATACTATTAGTTATATAGAGGAGTGTAAAGATATGCAGCTATCTGACATAGCTATGCTTGATGAGTTGTTACATGCATTACATTACTCACTAAGGTTTTCACCACAGAAAGACCCTAATTCTGATAGCCCAAAATATTGGGAACATTATGTACTAGATTCAGATGAAACTGCTTGGCAACGTGCATACTAATCTTTGGGCAAGGGCTGAAGTCGTTGCATTTTTGCAACACTCATATAGTAAATTTGAGTACAGAAATGTGGGTGTTATTTCACAAATTGTGTACGAACTTCAGCCACCAAGACTAGAGTTCAAAGATATATTTGAGTGGACTTGGGATGATGTAGATGAGAAGTGGGAGTCACATTTGTTACACACAATAGAACAGCAAAGGAATGACTTTGGTTTTCAAGACTACATTGCTCCACAGATAAGACCTATCAAAGGTGAGTACGTACCATACACTAAGTTTAGATTTTCTAAAGTGGCACGAAGGATAATCAAGACAGCACCCACACTTAGAAAAGATTTACGTATGAGGTACTTGCCATTAAGTTAAAAATATGATATTAACTCTGTTAACAGAAAGGATGTTAAACATATGGATATAGATACTATATTAAGAGATGTAGATGTAGACGTAGGTATGACAAAGAGAATGGATTGTCATTTCTGTGGTGGTAAGAATACTTTTACTATCACTAACAGTATGGGTTCTATACTATTCAATTGTTACAAAGCTAGTTGTTCAGTTAGTGGTAACAGAAGAGTGAACCTTACAGTAAATCAAATAAGAAATATTAAACAACCTACTGTAGATGAGAAGTTTGTACTGCCTGAATACATTGTACCAATTAGATCAAACAGGTTTACCAATCCTATTGGTGGTGAACTATCGTGGAAAGAAAAGATATGGAAAGACCATTGCTTACATGATGTTAAAGAAGATAGGGCTGTGTTCTTAATTAAAGATAGTGACAAGGGTGTAGTTGTAGATGCCATTGGTGCTGCAACAGATAAACGATTACCTAAATGGAAAAGATATGGTAGTAGCAGACATCCCTTTGTATCTTGGAATGGTAAAGGGGGAGATGGTGGTGACAATAGTTGTGTGTTAGTAGAGGATTGTTATAGTGCTTGTACTGCATCTAAGCATGGCATCACAGGTGTGGCATTACTAGGTACAAACTTATTAGATGAGCATAAAAGATTTATATGTAATAACTTTGATACAGTTGTAGTTGCACTAGACCCTGATGCACTACAGAAAACTCTACAAATAAGAAAAGAGTTGCAAAGTTGGGTGCGTACTGCTAAGGTACTGCGATTAACAGATGACTTAAAGTATGAAGAAGATATAGATATTAATAATTTAAAGGAGATGGTATGGAACTAGCACTATTAAGAAGTTTAATGAACAAGAAGTTCTACGATGATCATCGTGGAGCAAGGTGTCCTAACAGACTATTCAGTAAGGATGCACAGAAAGTAAAGTCTGTCATAGACAAGGCTATGCAGAGGTATGAGAGGACAGTAACACCTGATGAAGTAGAAGCATTGTTTGTGTCAGGTAATCCTAGTATGACTACAGCACAGAAGAATGCGTACATATCTATGTTCAGACAGGTTAAGAAAGAACAACCAATGGGAGATGACATAGCACAAGAGGTGCTGTCTAAATTGTTTCAGCAGGTTATAGGAGAGGACATAGCTAACTTAGGTTTTGATTATGTCAATGGTGTTCAGAGTTCTTTAGAACCATTGCGTAATCTATTAGAACAATACAGCGATGACTTCACACCTACCTTGAATATAGAGTGGGATGATATTAGTATAGAGAATTTACTTGACAAGAATGATTTAGAAGCACGATGGACATTCAACATACCTACACTATGTAGAAAGGTGGAAGGCATTAATGCTGGACATCTGATTGAGGTAGGTGCAAGACCCAACACAGGTAAGACATCCTTTCATGCTAGTCTTATAGCAGGTCCGGGTGGGTTTGCAGAGCAAGGTGCTAAGTGTATTATCCTATGTAATGAAGAAGGATATCATAGGGTAGGTGCAAGGTATCTTACAGCAGGTACAGGTATGAACTTACATGAGGTAAAAAAGAATCTACCAAGAGCGAATGAAATATATGCACCCTTACGTAAGAATATATTTATTAAGGACACGACAGGTCTTGATATGAATTGGGTTGAGTCAGCAGTAAAGAAGTCAGAACCTGATATAGTTGTACTAGATATGGGTGACAAGTTTGCTACCTACAAAGGTCATGCTAGACCTGACGAAGCTCTCAAAGCCTGTGCCATACATGCTAGACAGATAGCAAAGCAATATAACTGTGCTATATTATATATGTCTCAGCTAAGTGCAGAAGCAGAGGGTAAGGTTATACTTAACCAAAGCATGATGGAAGGATCACGTACAGGTAAAGCAGCTGAAGCTGATCTAATGATACTGATAGCTAAGAACCCACAAGTAGAAGGACAAGATGAAGAGGATGCACAAAGACATCTTAACATTGTCAAGAATAAATTATCAGGTTGGCATGGTAGCGTACACTGTGAGTTAGATTATTTATTAGCTAGGTACACAGCATGAGGGATTTATTTGGACATGAAAAGAAAGACATAGAAGTAAGGTATACCTTGGTATGCATTAAATGCAAGACGACACAGCCTATTGATCAATTCTATTCTATAGACTATGGTAAGGGTAAAGCACCTGAAATAAAAAGAACATGCAGAACATGTGTAAGAGGGCAGATGACATTGGTTTACCAATTAAAGAAAGAGAACCCATACCCTAAAGAAGATTATAAATGTCCTATATGCGACAGAGGTATTGAGGAGATTGGTATGTACAACCAACGTAAGTTACAGAAGTGGGTGCTTGACCATGACCATGATAAGGGTACATTCAGAGGTTGGGTATGTCATCATTGTAATGTAGGACTTGGTGCGTTCAGAGATAACTTGACAAGACTAAAGAAAGCTGTCATATATATGACTAAACATATGGAGAAGCTATGAAAATAACAATTGATGTAGAGAACACTGTCCAAACTCGTGATGGTAAGCTACACCTTGACCCCTTTGAGGAGAAGAATGAATTGGTTATGGTGGGTATACTGACTGAGCATGGACAAGAGTATCTATATAGAATGAATGAAGAGAATGTATTTAATAAGATACAATCATTACTTGATGAAGCTACAGTATTGATTGGACATAATATTGTACACGACTTGATGTGGTTATGGGAGTCTAACTTTAAGTATGATGGCGATGTGTTTGACACAATGCTAGGAGAGTATGTCTTACAGGAAGGACAGAAGCAACCTCTATCATTAGAGATGTGTGCAGAGAGATATAACCTTGATACAAAGAAACAAGATACATTGAAAGAATACTTTAAGAAGGGCTACAGTGTGGCAGACATACCACCTAATGAGCTATCTGAATATCTTTCAGCAGACTTACATGCAACACAGGAGTTAGCAAATGAAATATACAAGAAGTTACATTCACAGGAATACAAACATCTTTTGGACACTACTGTTCTTACTAATAGTGTTGCCCTTTGTTTGGCTAGGATATATCGTGTTGGTTTTAGTGTTGATGTTGATGGTCTTGATGAGGTACGTAATCTATTTACTCAAGAGAAGAAAGAGATAGAGAAAGAGTTGTACAAAGAGAGTAGTTTCTTTATGGGTGACACACCTATTAATTTAAATAGCCCTGAGCAATTATCTTGGTTGATATATTCTAGGAAACCTAAAGACAAACATGATTGGGTAATGACATTCAATGCTCACATGCCGAAGCAAGACTTCCGTAGAGAGATAACAAACAAGGCTGAGATACTTAGGAAGACTAAAGCTATACAGTGTCATGTATGTAATGGACATGGTAGAATTAGAAAGACTAGAAAGAATGGACTACCCTATGCAAATGAAAACAAATGTGTAGAGTGTAATGCTCTAGGTTATAAGTTCTTACCTACATCTGAGTTAGCAGGTATGGGTTTCACTCCACCTAATGCTAAGTGGGTATCTGCTAATGGTTTTACTACAAGTAAGACAAGTCTTTTATATTTAAAGTCCGTTGCTAGGCAGAAAGAAATGCATAGAGCAGAGAACTTCTTAGAGAAAGTAATTAGATTATCAGCATTAGATAGTTACTTATCTTCATTTGTTGAAGGTATAACATCTAACCTAAAGTCTGACGGAAAGCTACACGTTAGATTATTACAGCATCGCACAGCCACAGGTAGGTTTAGTGGAGCAGACCCTAACATGCAGAACATGCCACGAGGTGGTACGTTTCCTGTAAAGAAAGTATTTGTTTCACGATGGGAAGGTGGTAAGGTGCTTGAAGCTGACTTTGCACAGTTAGAGTTTAGAACTGCTGCATATTTGTCACAAGATCAAGTAGCAATGAAGGAGATAGATAATGGATTTGACGTACATAACTACACTGCCAAAGTTATTACTGAGGGTGGTCAGAAGATTAGTAGGCAAGAAGCAAAAGCCCACACGTTCGCCCCACTCTACGGAGCTACAGGGTTTGGGAGGTCGGTTGCTGAAGCAACGTATTACAAACAGTTCACGCAAAAGTACAAAGGAATCGCATCTTGGCATTCCAGATTGGCTACGGAAGCTCTGAATGAAGGTAGGATTACGACACCATCAGGTAGATCATTTGCTTTTCCTGATGTTCAGAGAAGGTTTAATGGTACACCTACTCACTTCACACAGATAAAGAACTTTCCTGTACAGAGTTTTGCTACAGCAGATATAGTTCCTATTACTCTGCTAGAGATAGAGAAACAACTGCAAGATATGCAATCCTGTATAGTAAATACAGTACACGATAGTATTGTAATAGATGTACACCCTGATGAGATTGATTCAGTACTTGGTGTAATAAGAAATACTAATGATAAATTAAAAATACTTGTTGACAAACAGTTCAAAATAGATTTAAATGTACCATTAGTATTGGAAGCAAAAATAGGTAATAATTGGCTTGACACGAAAGATGTTAGCTGATATAACTAGAACACTTAAAACAAAAGGAGTTTATATATATGAATATAGATACAAATAACTTTGCTGATATGGCACAGAAGATGGGCATGGGAGTAGACATGACACAAAAGAAACAGACAGCACAACTCGCTCGTCTAAAGATACAACACTCTCCTATTATGGGAGAGGTTGAAGTCAAGGGTAAAAAAACACAGGCTGCTATAGTCAATAGTGGTTCTTATAAGATAGATGATCTATCCAATGAGAGTGTATTTTACTCTGACGATATTACAATCAGACCTTACGTACAAAGGTTTATGTATAAGAAGTTTGTAAAGCCTGAATCAGGCAAAGGTTTTTATGTAAAGACTATCATGGCAGACAACTTAAACGTTGACCTCAAAGATAATATGGGTGGTTTTAATTGTGGTAAACCTGCAGGATATGTTAAGGATTACCAAGCACTACCCCCAAAAACTAAAGACCTCTTGAAGAGTATCAAGAGAGTGAGGGTACTGATTGGAACTCTATCAGCAGGGTCTGTTCTTAATGCTGATGGAAATGATGCAATGGAGATTGCTAACCTACCATTCATATGGGAAGTTGACAACAGAGATGCATTTAAAATAATGGGAGAACCTATTTCAAAGATTGGAAGTAGGAAGCACCTTCCTGTGCAGTACACAATAGGGTTAGGTTCAGAAGAAAGAAAGTTACCTAATGGTAATTCATACTACCTTCCGACAGCATCTTTAAACAAAGATATGTTAGACGTAGAGGATGACACACAAGATAACTTTACAAATTTTATGCAGTGGATTGAGAATTATAATTCTTATATATTCAATGCATGGAATGAGAAAGCTAAACCTACTGACACATTGACTACCTCTGATAGAGATATAGTCAAAGACCTTGTTGACGTAGACGATGGGATACCTTTTTAGTGAACTCAGTTCAGGAACTAAAGATACATAGGTATCTTGATAAGGCAATAAAGGGAACTGCCACCATGAGTGATGACACAATTGAACAGGTTGTGTCACACATTCGTGACGCATTAAAGAAACAGTTTAGCAAAGATAAACAAGATACAAAGTTTCGTTTACGAATGTCTAATATAGGTAAGCCCTATTGCCAACTATGGTTTGAAAAGAATAAACCTGAAGCACGAGTGAAACCCCCTGCTAAATTAGTAATGAATTTTATGTTAGGGGATATCGTGGAAGCAGTCTTTAAAGGTATACTAAAAGAGTCAAAGGTAAACTATAAAGATGACGAAGGCGAAGTGTCATTAGACATTGATGACAAGACTAGTATCAAAGGCACGTATGATTTAACTATTGATGGTGCAGTTGATGATATCAAGTCAGCATCTAATTGGTCATACACAAATAAGTTTAGATCGCTTGACTCAGTTAAAGAGAGTGATCCCTTTGGTTACATAGGACAACTAGCAGGTTATGCGAAGGCATCTAAGAAAAGGATAGGTGGTTGGTGGGTAATAAATAAAAACAATGCAGACTTTAAATACATACCTGCCACTGATTTAAACTTAGATGATGAGATAAATAAAATAAAGGCTAAGGTTAAACGTCTTGATGAGAATAAATTTGAGAGATGCTATGAAGCTGAAGACGAAATGTTTAGAGGTAAACCTACAGGCAATAAGATACTAAGTAAGGGTTGTTCCTTCTGTGACTTTCGTTTCACATGTTGGTCAACTCTAGTAGAGAAACCACAAACAATGTCAAAGGCTAAAGAGCCTAGAATTATGCCGTATGTCAGCGTATAGTGCTAGACAAGTAGCACGAAAGAATGGGTATAGGAGTGGCTTGGAAGACACTGTTGCCACTTACTTAACTAACTTGAAGGTATACTTTACCTATGAGAAGTTAAAGATTGAGTGGGAAGACCTTGCATATCGCACCTATACCCCTGACTTTGTACTTGACAATGGTATAATAATAGAAACAAAAGGTTTGTTTATTGCATCAGATAGAAGAAAACATATAGCTATTAAGAAGCAACATCCTAAGTTAGACATACGCTTTGTGTTTACAAATAGTAAAAGAAAACTACGCAAGGGTGCTAAGTCTTCTTATGCTGAGTGGTGTATAAAATATGGCTTCCGTTACCATGATAGGATTATACCTGAAGATTGGTTAAAAGAAAAAGGAAAACGATTAACAAAAACATTTATCTCATACAGAGGTAGGAAAATAAAAAGGAGTTAGCTATGAAAAAAATGGATACTAAATTTTTAAAAGAAGAAGACTTTATTATAAACGTAAGACCTAGCTTAGATAAGAATAGAACTTGGACAGGTCAGGTAGAAATAAATATTCTTTCTTCAAAAGAAAATGGATTAAATAATATAGACAATGAAGCTCTGATGCATTTGTGTACATGCATGGCTAGTATAGTTCCTATGATGGAAGTAGATAAAGACTTGATGTATGAGATAGAAGAGTTTATAAAAGAATTAAATACAACAGATACAAAAGTAAAAGATCAGTTGACAATTAAAAGTAAAGATGGTAATGTCATCTCACTTGATTTTAAAACAAATACAGATGGGAGTGCGTAATGAATGCAACAATAAAAGAGATGATAGAGTTTGAAGGTAGCAAGAAAACTATGAAAAACAGAGAGCTTGTTGATGATATGGTAAATCATCCACCACACTATAACCAAAAAGGTATTGAGTGTATTGATGCCATAGAAGCTGCGACAGACACAGGCTTTGAGTATTACCTTCAAGGCAATATAATGAAATACATATGGAGATATAGATACAAGGATGGAATCCAAGACTTGGAGAAAGCAAGTTGGTATCTGAATAAATTAATAGAGATTACAAATGCAAATAAAAGTTAGGATGTGGTTAAACCTAGAGGTAGACCCTGAGGATTATGTTATACCATCTGATGGGGATATAACTGAGGAATTAGAAGATGGTATTCGTGAGTATATACATGATATCAATGGAGTAAAAATTAAAACAATGAGAGTAACACAGGAGATAAAAGATGAACAATGATTATAAATTACCAACAGATTACCAAAACTTTATTGCATTGTCACGTTATGCTAGATGGCTACCTGAAGAAGGCAGAAGAGAAACGTGGACAGAGACAGTAGATAGATACGTACAGTATATTGTAAAGCACGTATCAAAGAATAATAAACTTGATTTATCTTTAGACTTACAGAATAGAATGTTTGAAAGCATTGTTAATTTAAATGTGATGCCAAGTATGAGAGCATTAATGACATCAGGTAAAGCATTAGACAGATGTCATGTAGCAGGTTACAACTGTTCTTACTTACCTGTTGATAGCCCTCGTTCTTTTGATGAATGTATGTACATACTTATGTGTGGTACAGGTGTAGGTTTCTCTGTTGAAAGAGAGAACATTGACAAGATGCCTGTAGTTAATGAACACTTTGAAGATAGCACGACTACTATTAAAGTAGGTGACTCACGTTCAGGTTGGGCTAAAGCCTTGCGTGAATTAATTGCTATGTTATATGTAGGTCAAGTGCCTGAGTTTGATGTAGAAGATGTCAGACCTGCAGGTGCTAGATTAAAAACGTTTGGTGGCAGGGCATCAGGTCCTGAACCACTCGTAGATTTGTATCGGTTTTGTGTTGCGATATTTAAAGGTGCGGCAGGTAGAAGATTGTATCCTATAGAATGTCACGATATAATGTGCAAGATTGGTGAGGTAGTTGTCGTTGGTGGGGTTAGACGATCAGCCCTCATCAGTCTTTCAAATCTAGGAGATGACCAAATGAGACATGCTAAGTCAGGTCAATGGTGGGAGAATGAAGGTCAACGTGCTCTTGCTAATAACAGTGTAGCTTACAGAGGTAAGATAACTATGGAAACATTTATGCGTGAATGGTTATCTCTTGTAGAAAGTAAGTCAGGAGAACGTGGTATCTTTAACAGAGACTCAGCTAAGAAACAAGCAGGTAAGAGTGGAAGAAGAGATAATGATCATGCCTTTGGTTGTAACCCTTGTAGTGAGATTATACTTAGACCTTATCAGTTCTGTAATCTATCTGAGGTAGTTGTTAGAGCAGAGGATACTGAAGAAACCCTACTAGAAAAAGTTGAGATGGCTACAGTATTAGGAACATTACAAGCTACTCTTACTGACTTTAAATATCTACGTAAGATATGGAAAGATAATACAGAGGAAGAAAGATTACTTGGTGTGTCGCTGACAGGTATCATGGATAGTAAATTGTTTAATAGTTACAACTCTATTTATATGGAAGATGGTCAGTATGTTTATGACGAGACATATGCAGGTGATATCTTAACTAAATTAAAGGAGAAAGCAATTGAGACAAACAAGAAACTTGCAAAGCAATTGGGTATACCTCAATCAACTGCCATCACTTGTGTCAAACCTAGTGGTACTGTTTCTCAACTCGTGGATAGTGCAAGTGGCATACATAATAGATACAGCGAGTATTACATTCGCACTGTACGTGGCGACAACAAAGACCCTTTAACAGAGTTTATGAAGTCTGCAGGTATACCTAACGAACCTGATGTAATGAAGCCTGATAGCACTACAGTGTTTAGCTTTCCTATGAAAGCACCTGAAGGAGCAGAGACAGACTCAGGAGCAATAGATCAGTTACGTACATGGGCTACCTTTCAAAAGTATTGGTGTGAACATAAACCATCTGTAACTATATCTGTTAAAGAAGATGATTGGTTAGAGGTTGGAGCTTGGGTATATAAAAACTTTGATGATATATCAGGTATAAGTTTCTTACCACACAGTGATCATACCTATGCACAAGCTCCTTATCAAGCAATTGATAAGAAGAAGTACAAACAATTAATTAAAGAAATGCCTAGCAGTGTTGATTGGGATAAGCTCTCAGAGTTTGAGAAGGGCATAGACAACACAGCAGGAAGTAAAGAACTCGCATGTACAGCAGGTGTGTGTGAAGTCGTAGACATAGTAGCAACATAGAAAGGAGAATATTATGACTGAAGAAACAAAACCAGTGACAGCTATAGAAGTACAGGAGATGATTATAGGATCACCTGAAAAGATGAAGCTGTTAAATATATTTAATACTTTAATGCAGGAGAATACTGCACTTAAAAAACAATTAGAGGAAAAGACCAATGCTAAAACGTAGGCATGGTTTAAAGAAGTATGATGCACCTCTGCGTATACAATTTGATAAAGGAAGAAGTGCTTTTCATAGAGGTGTAGATTACAACAACAAACTTCTTGTGCCACCATACAGTGCAAACAGTATGCAGTATAGAGAATGGTTACGTGGATTTAATTCTGCATTTGCACAAGGTTTAAAGAAGGTTATTAATTATGAAACTAGAAGAGGAAGCAAGGAAGTTTATGCAAGATAAAAACAAATGTCTATTGGTAGCATCAGACTACCAAACAAAAGCAAAGGAGACTGCCATCTTTCCTAAAGATAAAGCTCTAGAGTATTTAAGTTTGGGGTTGGTTGGTGAAGCAGGTGAGATAGCTAACAAAGCTAAGAAGGTTATACGTGATAATAAGAAGAGTCACGATCTTGGTGGGGAAATAGGTGATGTCCTATGGTACTGTGCTATGTTAGCTGACCATTTAAAACTAGACTTAGGATCATTGATGCAATCTAATCTTGATAAGTTAAGTGATAGAAAGCAACGTGGTGTACTAGGAGGTAGTGGGGATAAGAGATAATTATTCTAGACGTTGTAGAAATAATCCTATCTCTGTTCCTAGTCTATACTCTCCTAGACTTTCTACAGTAGCACCATCTCTTTGCGTATCATAGTATTGATTGGCTAATTTCCTAACTCGTCTTGTTTGTTTAGCCCATCTTGCTCTATCAAAAGGAGTGTAAGGTTTGCCCTTGTTAACATATTTAGCTTGGGCAACCTCCTTTGCAAACTTTCTTAGTTTTATTAAATACTTTCTTATAAATACTTCTTTATTTATTTTTTTCTTTTGTTTATAAAAATCAGATTCAACAATAGTTCCTAAATGAAATTGTACTATTGATCCTAATTCTTTTTTAATTAATCTATCTGCTTCTTTATCTCCTGTAGACGGAAGCACCTGCCAATTTTTTATTCCTGCTTTTGTTATTTCTTTTTCTACAGGATTATCTCTCTCTTGAAAACGTAAACCTATAACCTGTCCTAAGAATGGAGACTGTGTTAATATCTTATCCTCTCTAGTTGGAGATTCAAACTCAGGAAGTTGTTTAGATAGAACAGGAGCGTTCTTATATATCTTTGCCAAGAAAGCATTCACTGCACGTTCTCTCATACCTGTTCCGTCAATAGAACTAGAGTCTCTAACTATTGCTTCTTCTTCATCAAAAGCAGCAACAATATCCTTAACAATTCTTGCAGGTGTTGAGAACCCTGATGTTACATCTCCAACATAGCCGCCTATTATTTCTCCAAATTTTTCTTGCCCTATTGATTCTATGCCACCTTCAGAATTTACTACTTCAAAAAACTTATCAACAGTATATGAAGCTGCACCTGCCCTAAACTGTGCTCCTGTAAACCCATCCAAATAATCTTTAGTACTTAACTTGTCCAAATCTCCCCTACCATATTTAACTATAGCATCTGCCACAATCATATAAGGTGCAGCAGGAAAGAAAGGTCGCATGTCTACTTTTCTTCCGTCTGATCCTTTAAGATTGTACCATTCAGTATCTTGGTTCTTAGCACGATAATATATGGCAGTTCCTAGAGCGGCACTACCCACCATGCCTTGAGATATTCTTTCACGAGCTTCTTGTTTTGCTTTTTCTGTTACTGCCTTACCTAATTGTTCTGCACCTGCTTGAAAACTTCCTTGAAATATACCATACGCACCATTTAAAGGACTATACTTTAATTGAAAAGATAAAGCATTAGCCATAAATCTTGCAAAAGGAAATTGACCTGTACCAATAATAGGCATACCCGGAAATCTTTCTACAAACTTTACAAAGTGATATGCAGCATCTCCTTTTCTTGGGTGCAAAGCAAATGTATTTTTAAGAGCATACTCCATGCCATCTTTTAATAGCTTTGCTTCAACCTTACTACCACCCTTTTTACCAAAGACACTTGTGCCGTCTACAGCTAAGTCTTCTAGTTTAACACCAGCTCTTCTTAGTTTTCTTGTTATATGATCAGCAAAGAAAGCCCTTCTGAACATTGCATCTTGTGCTAGGTTTAATATGTTTGCATATTGTGCAAACTGTGTTAGTTGCTGTGAGTCTTCCCCTACTTCTCCAATTGTACGAAACATAATTTTATTAAGTCTTGGATTATTTTGAAGTAAAAACTGTGATATGTCATCACTCATTCCTTGTCTTACAAAACTATAAGCTAGTCCAAAACTATCAGAAACCCAATCTTTAAACCCTGTGTTAATACCTTCAGGAGATATGCCATCTCTATACAAACCTTTAAATGCTTTACCCATGTGATATAAAGTAGCTTCCATTGTGTTTGCCATTGTTTCAAATGACACAACAGTTAAACCTGTAGCTACGTTTCTTGCAGTAGTGGCAAGTTGTGTTACCATCAATGCTCTTCTTTCCCTGTCTATTCTTTTTAGTAAATTATACCCATGTCCTGTAGCACTTGTTACTTCGTCTGTCTCTCCATATAATTTATTTAATTTATCTTTTAATTCAGGGCTAATAGACAATAGTTTCTTACGCAATTTTCCAAGATTACTTTTTGATTGTAATGTTCTACCTGCTTCACTCATTGTATAGTTTTCCATTGAAGCAAAGTCATCTACTGTAGACATAAAATCTAAGAATTGGTTTTCTGTTATATTTTCTCTTGACAAGGCGGCTTGTAGTACGTCTTCATCTATGCTGTCTATATTATTTACAATATCAGTTACTGCATCACTAATTTTTTTATCTTTGTTGGCATCTGATATAAGTGTTATTGATTTTCCTGCTGCTTTTTCTTCCTCAGTTATATTTTCTACAATCTTAGAAACTTTTCTTGATAGTTCAACCATTACTTTAGCATCTACAATTGGTGGTTGTCTAAGTATCTCTTGTTTAGTTATAATTTGTTCATCAAGTTTTTCTTTTGCCTGTTCAGGATTTAATCTTTGTCTTGCATTATTAATTCTTTCTTGTGCTTCATCAAGTTGATCTTGTGTTATTGCAGGACCTTCAACAGGATCAGTAGCTACTACATCTTCATCGTCTATTTTCTTTAGAAAATCTAACTCAGATTTTTTAAACCCAAACAATTTTCTAGTACCTTCATCTGCTTTTTGTATACCTGCACCTATAATAGGTAAAGCACCTGCTACTGCTGTACCTACACCTGCACCTATTATAGAATCAAAAGCAACATCCATTAATTCTATATTTGACTCAGGTGTTTTATCATCCATATACGCTTTTCTTCTTATGTCTTGACTAGCAACATTATAACCAGCACCAAAAGCTCCACCTGTAACTCCACCTGTTAGTAACTGTTTTGATGCCTGTGTTTTTGGAAGCATTAATTTTATTCCTTCACGCACAGCATTCTTACCTACAAGTGCAGTACCAAATTTTAAACCTGCTCTTCCTACTATGCCAACACCTAGCAAGTTTATAGGATCAAGTATTGCTGCTTTTAAATAATCTTTGGTTGCTCTTCCTACAGTGTCACCACCTTCTTGTCCTGCACTTGGCAGTTGTTCATAATAGTTATACAACTTACCAAACTTTCTTCTATCATCTTCTTTTGCTTTTCTTAAATAATCAATTTGCCCTGCTATAGATATGCTGTTTGTTTCAAATCTTCTAGCATGAGTAATAAATCTTTTTACATAATCTTCATCACTTTCATTTGATTGTTGCAAACCATTTTCACCTAATCTTTTAGGCAGATACTCTCTTAATGTTTCCATTTTATCTGTGTCGTTAGCAAAGTCTTCTATTGAAAATGCATTAGGAGTTGTGTCTTCATAAATAGATTTAACAACAGGAAGAGTAGATGTTTTAGAACCTGTTCTATACTTATCAAATACAGAACCTGTGCTTACTGTTTGTTGAGCATTGTTTCTATACTTATCAAATATACTCATTAGTTTTCAAACCCTGTGTCTTTTGCTGTTAATAAATTATTAGTCATTCTTAATTGTCTGTCGGTTCTATTTAATGATAGGAACTGTTTTAATAATTTAAATCGCATTTTTTGTTTTTCTTCTTCAGGCACATTAATAAATGATGGTCTTTGTAACTGACCATAGTCTTGTGCTCTTCCTACTTCAGCAAAAATTTCATCAGGGTATTTTTGTTTAAATGAATTAATATCAGTATTAAATAATGTAAAGTCTTCTAGTGAATATTTGTTTGGATCAAGACCTTTATCAATCATACTAAAAAATCTTCTATCAATAGAGTATGCATTGGCAGCTAGAAAACTGTTAATAGTTTCTGAATCCAAAGTTTGTGGTGTAATCTTTGTAAGAACAGATGAAGTTGCACTTAAATTTTGTGGCTTATCTAGTTCATAAACATTTTTTCCACCCTTAGGATATATAAAAATTTCATCAGGAACAGTTTCTACTTTTGGTGTAGTAATATCTTCTGCTTGTTTTGTTTTTCTAAATGAGTCAAGTGCTAAACTATAATACTTATTTGCTTCTGCACGAGAGGATACTCCAAAGTCTGTTGTTATTGAATCAACTATAATATCTTTACTGTCTCCACCTTCAATTGCTTTTATAATAAGATTAAAATGTTCTTGATTAATTTCTGATGTTTCTGTTTCACTCATGGATGAAATTTCCATAGCATCTAATTCATTTATATTAGGAATATAATTTCTAGTAATATTAAAATAATCATCGTATGCTTGATTAGGTATTTTTGGTGTGTATGTGCCATCACTAGCTATGTTTCCATAAGACTTTATTAGAAAACTCATTGCATCATTTTGTATTTTCTGTTGAATTTTTGTAAACTCAGGAGTGCCTTCATATATTTTTTTCTCTACTCCACTTTCATTTCTAGTAAAAAATTTTGTACTAGTTGTAGTGCCACCCATTGTAATGCCTTTTTGTAGCTCTGCTCCTCCTGTTACTATATCCTCTTGCCCAAAACCATAGCGAACTTTTAAACGTGTTTCTATTTCATTTTGTAGTAAAAGTATGTTTCTTAAACCTGTTACTGGGTCTTGTGTTGCAAGATTTTTAGCCACTCTAAGGGCAGTAAAACTTTGGTACAAGCCATCTGCTTCTTCTAGTTGTGTAGTTAATCTACTTATTATTGTTGGATCAGTTTCTCCAATTAATTTATTTTTAATAAATGCATAAGATGCACCTGCATTATTTATTTCTTGGTCTATATCTACATCCTCTAACCTATTCTCTGCAAATGATGTGTTAGCTTTTTGTTCTCTTAAAACTAAATCAGCTATTTCATCTGCATTTTTTAAATCTTTTTGTTTAAGTTTAAGATCAATCTCAGACGCTGCTTTATCAATAGTTTGTTGGTCAAGATCGCCTGTAATTTTTTTTAATTCTAGAGGATGCATAATTGATTTATGTTTTATATTCAGTCGCTGTACTTTTTGATTTAGTGCTTGTGTTTCTTGCTGTGCAATACTCTCTTCCATAGCAATCAATACATCAGTAGGAATAGCATCATAGCTTGGAGCTTTCCAACCTGTACCTTCACCTAGTTGACCTTCTACTTGCTCAGGTTTAATTATATTTAAACCTATCAACTGACTTCTTACACCACTTTGTATAAAGGAAGCTGGTATATCAAAACCACCAACTGTTTGGTATTTACCTGCTTCAGTCTGTGAGTATGCTTGTAGTTGTTTATCTACATCAGGGTATGGATTTAACCCCTGTGCATAAGCACTAGATGCTTTCTTAATGCCAAGACCTACAAATGCCTGAGCATCAAAGTCATCTTTTTCTTTTGCTGCAAGATAATCATCGCTTCTTTGAAATGTGTTCTTTAAAAACTTTTGTTTATTCATTTGATCATAACTAAACTCAGGTGGTTTATAGCCTAGTACACTATCAATAGACACACCTGCTTCACTAACAGCAGGTTGCTTGGTATTTTTTAAGTAATCATATTGTGCCTTAGTTTTATCTTCTTTATATGCTTCAAGAAATTCTGTAGCTCCATCTGGACCACCTAATAAAATCATTTCTATCTGACCCTTATCAAGATCAAGGTCTAATCCTTTTAGTTTATTATAGGCATCTTGGTATTTTCTTTTATCTAGCTGAAACTGTCTATCCCAATCATCATGTTTGTTCATAAACCTTTCAGTGGCTCTATCAATAATAGTCTCTGCTCGTCTTTCTTTATCAGCTAATTTTTCTGAACCTTTTGCCGCGGCTCCACCAAGTGCCTGTGCTGGCATAAATTTAAAACCCATTATTGTATCTCCTTTTTAGCCATTAGACCTGTTTGTTTTTTTACTTGCTCACCTGCTTGTTTAATTTCAGGTTCGTTTTCTTTTAACTCTTCTTCCATAACTTCTCTTATAGCTCTTATATTAACTCTATCTTTTTCAGGTACGCTTGTATCTATTGTATACTTTATATTTGCAACGTCACACATTCCTTTCATAAACTCTACAAGTAAAGGATTAAGTAGTAGCCCAACGTCTACACTATGTATCCCTTCCATAACACCACCTGTTGTCATAGACTCTGATATAATTGTTAATGGCAATCCTGTTTTTACTACACTAAATAAATTAGTTGACTTTTCTTGAGTAGATAACATCTCAAGATAAAACTCTAAACTTTCTTCTACTGTACTGAAACGAGGTGGGTTTAACCAAGGTCTACTATTTAGACCTGCTGTCATTCCCTGTCCCGGAACAGGTGCTCTAAACCTTTGTTTTTGCATTTGTTTTAAACCCTTCTTCTATTCTCTTTGCCATTTTAGCTACTCTCATTATTTCCTGTTGCTTTCTATTTGCTGCTAGTGTTTCATTTCTATTTATAATTCTTTGTTGGGGTCTTTGCATTAATGTTCCTTTATAGTCATCAGCAGGATTAAAATCTGTTTGTTTCATCTGTGCTTTTAATAGCTGTATTCTTGCATATGCCATCTCTGCTGCTTTTGTTTTTCCTACTGTACTCATTTCTATACTCCTTTTATTCAGCAACTACAGGTATACCAAACATTTTACCTGCTATTGATCCACCTATTTTACTTGTAAACAAGTCCATAACAAAACCACCTATTGCACCACTTGCTTCAGCAGATAAATCTAAATGTTTTAAATCCATTTGTAATTTAGCATCAATCTCTGCAAGAGTAAGTTCATGTAATCTATCTTTACCACTCTCGCCACTTGTCCATGCCCATTCCATTAAGTCACTCATGTGTGACCACATGTTATTGTATGCTGTATTAGATATATCTAATAATGCTTTCGCATTAAATTCATTTGAATAATTTTGTGCTGCACTATCTGTAGTTGCTATCTGTTGCTTCCATTTCTTATTAAACTGTTCTATTACTAATTGGTTCTGTGCATTAAACTGTTCACGTTGATCTTCTAACTGTTGGTTAAACTTAGCCATTGAATTTGTTTCACCTGTGTTAAACTTCTCCATAGCATTTACTTGTGTTGCATTAAACTGTGCTATATTGTTAGCAAGGTTAGCCATAAATTGATCTGTTTGCATTTTTGATTCTGCATTAAATTGTTTAGCTGCATTGTCAGCAGCTTGATCTGATAACATAAAATCTTGTTGGGCTTTTGTGTTAAGTATTTCTGTTTGTTGTGCGGCTTCAAAGTTAGCAAGATCAACTTCTAAAAATCTTTTAGAGTTTTCTACTGCTGCTTGTTGTCTGTTGTTTAAGTTAGCTATATTAAGGGAAGACAATGCGGCAGCTTTTGCAAGTGTAACTTGTTGTGCATTTGATGCATTTGTTAAACCATACTCTGCAAATACATTAGCATCTGCTTTTGCTATAGGTAATTGTGACTCTAGTATTGCATTAAAAACTGCACCACTTGCCATAGTACTTGCACCTAAACCACGAGATGCCATAGCTGACATTGCCGCCCTAACGGCTGCTGTAGCATAAGAAGGTATCTGTCCTTCTTCAGCTTGAGCACTTAACATTTCTAGCTGACCTTGTACTGTAGCTTTCTTTGCTACTTCTGCTTGTCCTGCTTTTAGTGCCGCATTATATGTTGCTAGTTCTTCTGCTGACATATCTCCTTGAGCAGCTTTAACTAACATATCATCTGTTACTTCAGTTGTTTTAGCTTCAGCTTTAGGTGCATCACCTACTTTTGTTGGATCATATGTTTCTGCTTCTACATTTTTTGCAGGGTCTGTTGTTGTAGTGTCTCCTGTTTCTACTTTTACTTTTGGTTTATTTTCATCTAACTTTTCAAATGGGTCAATAAATTGATCGTCTTGTTCATCTATTTTATTAGGTTCTAACTTACCTCCTTTAGGTATGCTAGGGTCTCCTATTTGACCTACAGTAAAATCTGTAATATTTTGTGTCTTTTTATCTTCATCTAGTTTTTTAAATGGGTCAATAGGTTGATTATCTCCTGCATCACCCCCTTCTTGCATCTTTCTAACTACACCACCTTCAGCCATCTGCATAGCCTTTGCATTATAGTTTCGCATCATATTACTCTTCTCAGGGTTAGCCATCAAGAAGTTTTCAAACTGATTCATGTCACCTGTATGACCCATTGAACGTGCTATACGTTGCATAGCTTCAGGTTTAAATGCTTTAAAAGTTGCCATAATTATTTACCTATTAATATCTTATCTAATTTATCTTCTAATCTTTGAAGTGCATCCATTACTACATGCATGTCTTCTTTAACGTCATCACGTTTTGCATACTCTTCTCTTGTTTTATTTAACAGTATGTCAAGTCTTTTTATCTCTACAAACATACCACGAAAGACCCATATAACAGGAGCTATTACGACTGTAAGTATTCCGTTCCAAAATAGTATAGGGTTTATTTCCATAGTTTAATTTCCATTAATTTTTATATGTTGTTAACATATAATTATTAGCACCATTGTAACTAGAAGTGTAATCAGCAGGTGCATTACAATTCGTTGTAATATAAAGAGCAAATGCGTTAGTGCCGTACCCAGATGTAGTTATCTCAATATTTTTATTAGCTTCAAAAACAATATCAAATTCATAATAACCTGCTCCATGAGCAATAGTTTGACTAGATAAACCACCACTAATCACACCTGCTCCACCGATTGTAAGTGATCCAGCAGGACTATTACCTCCACTTACAGCCGCATTAACTCTGTATTGACCTGTTTTATTCATTTGAATTTTGCTAAATGTACCAGAAGAACCTACTTCATAAGCCTGATTTACTAGAAAAAATAGTTGAGATTCATATTGAGTATTAGCAGAAGAGATTGCTGAATAGTTAATTCCCCATCCTGAATGATATAAATTACTACTACTATTTTTTTGACCTACCCAAGGTCTTTGTGAACTACCAGTTCTTGTCCAATCTCCGTTCAAGGTTACATAGTTTGTTCCTGATCCGGGATTTATTGCTGAACAAGTTGGTGCAACAAGTTTCATTCCACCATAAAAATCATCAAAGGCTAATGCTGAACCACTTGTGCCAACATTGGAGTTAGCGTTACTTGCTAAAGTTGTTTGATATGAAGAACCATTGTAACTAGCAGGATTAGGAACATAGGATTCGCCTTTGTGTAACTCATCAAGATTAACTGAACCACTTGCTGCCTTATAAAAATTTCTAATTTGTTCAAAGGATATAGACCCTGAGGATGGTAGTTGTGTTGTCATTTACATTTACACCCATTTTTATGTTCGTCTAATTCATTTTTGATATCTTTGATTGCTTCTATTAATAAGGGTACAAGTTTTTCATACTGCACAGTATAATAATTATTGTCAATAGGAGCAGGTTTAACTGCTTCAGGACATACTTCTAAAACTTCTTGTGCAGACACACCAACCTGATCTTCATCATCAAATATATTAGCATCTAATTTTTTAGCTGTGTCGTTCCAATTAAAATTATAACCATTTAATTTAGAAACTTTCTCTAATGCTAAAGGTATTGTTTCTTTAAAATCTTTTAATCTTTTATCTGATGTTAAACCTGTAATATTTCCTGAAGCTGTTATTGCACCTGCAACTGTAAGAGTATTACCATCAAAAGTTAGATTAGCTTCATCTACAATAGCACTTGTACCATTTCCTGTTAGCACTCTATTGTTTGTAAACGTTGTAGCACCTGTACCACCTTTAGCTACACTTAATTGTTCACCTCCTGATGCATCAAACCCTGAGTTATTTACTGTAACAGCCGAAAAACCTAAGTTTCCAGAACCATCTGTTTTTAGAAAATGATTAGCACTTCCGTCACTAGCAGGTAAAGTAAATTCTGTGTCACTTGCTGTCTTTTTTAACTTACCTATTAATGTTGTACCTGTAACTGTTGTAGCACCTGATACACTACCTACTAAATCGCCTGTTACATTGCCTTCAACACTAGCTACAATTGTACCTGCCGTACCTGAAAATACTTCTGAAGAATTAGTTGCATCAGCTATGAAAGTAAACTTACCTGCACTATCATCAAACCCAAAAAAACCTACTTTAGCAGCAGAGCCTGTATGATATTTAAATTCTATACCTCTATCTTTATTGTCATCAGAAGCATTTGCACCCAATGTAATAATAGGATCAGCGATAGTTGTTACTGTACTGTTAACAGTTGTTGTTGTACCATTTACTATTAAGTCTGCACCTACAGTAAGATTGCCTGACGTTTCAATACCTGCAGCAGTCGTAGTTATTCTTGCTGTATTATCATGGTAAATAATAGAAGCACCATCTGCTGTAAACTCTGCTAGTTTCTCATCACCTGCTTGTTTCTTTAGCGTAATAACACTACCTCTAATTATTAACCCACCATCTCCTGAATCATCAATATAAGAGTTACTACCATCGTGATATATTTCTAAGTCAGCACCTGCACCAAACAGTAACTTATCACTATCTTCAAAACGTAACCCTGTATCTGCTACGTGTGTTACTGTTACATCGTTGTCTGTACCAAAACCTAACACAGCACCATCACTATTTAACTGAAGATCATTACTAACTGTTACTGCTGTAGATGCATTAAGATCAATAGTAACCTCACCATCAATTGTCATTACACCATCAGAACTTTGATGTATAAAGGTAGCTACATCTCCAAAGGTTAATTTGTTTGTACTGTTAAGTGTTAATCCTGTTCCATCTGTATGTGTTAAAGTTGTATCTGTATCAGCACCAAAACCTAGTACTGCTGAGTCAGAACCTAATACAAGGTCATCTCCTACTAATAAATCTGTTGACACATCTACTCTTGTACTTGCGTTAATATCTACAATAGGTGCTGTAATTTCTAGTTCACCATCAGCATCTATATCTAACTGACCATCTGTTGATGAGTTTATAAATATTGCATCATCTCTAAACTGTATCTTTTTATCAGTAGCTACAAGCATGTCTCTACCTAACCCATCAATATAGGCTGTGCCATCTATGAATATATCTTTAAACTCTAGGGCATCTGTACCTATATCTAATGTATTAGTTGTCTTTGGTGTAACAAGAGAACTTGAAACTACAAGGTCTTGTCCCGGACCTATCTTAGTTACAGCACCACCATTTTCTGATGTGCCATCATGAGTATGTCCTGATGTTCCAAATGCTGTAGCTATTGCATCAAACTCTCCATCAAAGTCTGATGCATTAATAATATTACCATCTGCAATATTATTTGTTGTATCTGTTCTTGTGTAACCTGCCATAATAAATCCTATGAATGTGTATGTTCTGCGTATTCTAATGTTACAGCATCTAATGAGTATGGAGCATCTGTTGACTCTGATCCAAATTGTAAGGATGCTGTAAATCCTGATCCTGTAGTTTGTTCTTCAAATATGCTTTTTAAACTTTCGCCACCATACGTTGAAGAACCTACAGAGTTTACTGTTTTAAATGATACTTTTGTGTTGTCATCTAAACCAGAAGGTGTTGCAGGACTAAAAGTTAAATTACCTGCATTGTTTGTTATAGAGGGTGTAGATGATAATGTAAATACTGTGTGTACAAAACTAGCACCTGACCCTGTTCCTTGACCTGCAATTATAAATGTATCTCCTGCAATTAAGTTAGATGTAGATAAACTATCTACTGCAATAGTAGTAACACCTGAACCATAATCACTTCCGTTGTTTACTAAACCACCATGTGCAAACTGTACATTACCATAGATAGCTTGTACACTTGCTATAGATGTATTAGATATTACCTTAGTCGCAGGTTGTATAACAGCAGGGTCAGCAAAGTCATACTTTAAAGAAAAGTTAGAATTAAAACTACCCTGTGGGTCTGTAAACAAAAACATCTTATAAAAAGATTTACGTATTCTTGGATCATTAATTGGAAAAAAAGGTGTAGCAAATGTAGATATTATATTACTTCCATCAAAACTATTACCATCTTCCATCTTATACACGTAACCATCCGTATGTGCAAACACAATTAATTCAGATGTGCCGTTGTAATTACTGTCTGCTACAAATGCTCTTATACCTCTAAGCTCACCCCATGCTAAACTTTCTTGTAATTGTGTAGCTAGTAAACCTTGTGCAGATGTTGCAGTAATACTACGATTAAAACCAAATATTCTATACTGACTTTTTTCTCTA
>Ga0208134_1000398_pt1 | contig 28547 bp, 33 predicted proteins | sample VirMetDEL_Mar_31_FD_184515 | JGI IMG/M metagenome (GOLD analysis project Ga0208134, IMG submission 184515) | Aqueous microbial communities from the Delaware River and Bay under freshwater to marine salinity gradient to study organic matter... | ecosystem: Environmental > Aquatic > Marine >...
CACAAACCTCATGGAAAGATGAATGGTTTGCTGTAGTTTTAAGTTTGCCATTGATAGGTGCTTTTATACCTTCTATGGTTCCCTACGTTGAACAAGGATTTACTGTATTGTCTACTATGCCTGATTACTACAAAGCCTTCCTAGGTGGTGCTATAGCTGCAAGTTTTGGTATTAAAACCTTGTCTACTTGGGGTAAATAATGAGCGTACCATCTTGGGCTGACTACCGTAGATCTTTAGAAGAAGGTGCTGATTACGCAAGCATTAACGATGTAGATGCTGTAGATGATTATTACGATAACTTGTTTAATGAAGCATTTACTGTCACACCTTTCTTTAATACTGAGTTTGATTTTGGAGGAGAAGGAGGGGCTTACTCTAGCGGCACAGTAGCTGGGTCTGGCAGGCCTTCTCTTTCGTATTATGAATACTCCTCTATTACAGACAATACCCCTGCTTACCTACGAGATTTTGGTAGATCTTCTGCTACTGTAGATAAAACAGTACAGGCTTACTCTGCTGTAAAAGATTTATCTTCTACTGAAGAACTAGCATCAGCTTTAAGTTCTTACTATGGTTACGATATTGCAGCCAGTGGTCAGGCTTTTAGTAAATCTGATTTTGGTGGTAACTTAGGTGAGCACACAAGTTCTTCAGACTCTGAACTAAAACAGTTTCATTCTCTTGTAGAACCCATTCTTAAAGACCAAGTAACTTATTTACAAGCTACTCAAAATCTAAGCTATCAAGATGCTTTAATGACTGCTTATCAAAGTGACCCTATGTTACAGGCACTTTACCATAAGTATGACGTTAAACCTGTTAGACAGACTTCCGATGGTTCTTCTTATCTCTATGATCCTTTCAGCTTTGGTGAGATAAGAACCTTTGAGTCTAAAGATCCGGGATTTATGGATATAGCTTCTAACTTTATGGTAGCTACAATTGTTGGAAGTTTTTTAGGGGTGCCAGCAGAGGCTCTAGTAGCAAAAGCAGGTATATCAGGTGCTGCGGCATCTACAGCAGCAACTATGGGAGCTAGTGCCGCTACTGCACAGCTACTAGGAGGAGATCCTCTTACAGCGGCTTTGTTTGCTGGAATACCTATTGGTGATATACCTATTCCTTTAACTGGTAAAATTAGAGATTTACTAGGCTCTATTGACCCAATGATAGGAAGAAGCGGTTCTACTAATATAACACTAAGCGAATTAACTGGCGGCAATATTGACTTTTATGTAGGCGGCTCTCCTTTAGCAATAGCTATACAACAGGGGCTAGCGGGTTCAACCGCTGGAGGATTAGGTACAAAAGTAGGGTCTACAGGAGTAGGGCCAGACTTTAATCCTTACATCAATAACATTGCTGCTTCTGTTGCTGGTACTACTATAGAAGAAGAAGAAGAACAATACAACATTGATTTAGCGGCTTCTATAGCTGCTGCTAAGGCTGCTCAAGATTCAGCAGATGCTAAGGCTGCTGCAGACGCTAAGGCTGCTGCAGACGCTAAGGCTGCTGCAGACGCTAAGGCTGCAGCAGATGCTAAAGATGCAGCAGATGCTAAAGCTGCTAAAGATGCAGCAGATGCTAAAGCTGCTAAAGATGCAGCAGATGCTAAAGCTGCTAAAGATGCAGCAGATGCTAAAGCTGCTAAAGATGCAGCAGATGCTAAAGCTGCTAAAGATGCAGCAGATGCTAAAGCTGCTAAAGATGCAGCAGATGCTAAAGCTGCTAAAGATGCAGCAGATGCTAAAGCTGCTAAAGATGCAGCAGATGCTAAAGCTGCTAAAGATGCAGCAGATGCTAAAGCTGCTAAAGACAAAGCAGATAAGGCTGCTAAAGATGCTGCTGATGCTAAAGCTAAAAAGGCTGCTGATGCTAAAGCTAAAGCTGATAAAGCCGCTGCTGATAAAATTGCTGCTGACTTAGCTCAAGAAAGAGCCGATGCTGCAAAAGCTGAGGCTGAAAGAGTAGCTAAGGAAGCTGAAGCTAAAAGATTAGCTGCTGCTGCTGAAGCTAAAAGATTAGCTGACATTGAAGCTAAAAGATTAGCAGAAGAAGCTAGACTTGCTGAAGAAGCTAGGCTTGCTGAAGAAGCTAGGCTTGCTGAGGAAGCTAGACTACAGAAAGTATACGATTCCCTTGATACTCTTAAAAATAAGATAGGTCAGGAAAAGTATGATAGAGCTTCTGTTTCAAACAAAACTTTAAGTACTGAACTTTTACATCAAGGTCTTATAGATGAACATGAAGCAGTTTTTGGAACAAGAGAAGCCTTATCTGAAAGGTATAGAGATTGGCAGGCCGCTAAAAAAGGCGAAGCACCCTTTGACACGACTTTTCTTAGGACGCAAGCAGACCAAGAATGGCGAGATCTTCAAGGGAATTTAATTTTTCCTGACACTGACCGTAAGTACACAGATAGAATTAAAAGAGAGTTTACAGATGAGGAAGGCAATAAGTGGTCTTCAATGGAGAACTTATTTGAAAGAGCAATTGAAGGCACAGCATTAAAAGTTCAAAAGTTTCCTGATGGTACTTATGGACAGGTAGAAATAGTTGATGCAGAGGTAGAAAGAGAACTTCCTCAAGAAGTTTTTGACAGATTAACAGAAGTAAGTGGTATTGACGCTGGAGGAGGTGGTGGAGCCGCAGATACTCCAGAAACTAATTTAGAGGCTCCTGAGTTTGACGATATAACTGATGACACTACAGTAGATGCCCCTAGTGTAGATCCAACAGTAGACCCTGTTGTAGCACCTCCGTCTACAGAAGCTGGTATTTCAGGGGAAAGCCCTAATACTAGTGATTCTTCAGCACCTGATGAATCTGCTACTTCCAACGAAGACCAAACTGACATATCTTTGTTATTTGGTATTGATAACCCTAATGTAATAAACAACAGCGGTGTTACAGGTGGTGGTATGCTATCTTCAACAGGAAACCAAGGGGATTCAGGTACTACAGGTACAGGAACCACAGGCACTACAGGCACTACAGGCACCTCTGGAACCTCTGGAACTACCGGAACTACAGGTACAGGAACAGGTACTACAGGAGGAGGCGCTGGGTCTACAGGCTCTACAGGGACTACAGGCGGTGGTACAGGGGGAGGAGGTACAGGATCTTTAGCTACTACTGGTGGCACTTCAGGCACTACAGATGGTTCAGGTGCTGCTGGGGGTGCAGGAGGTGCCGGTGGAACCGCTAGTGGCGGTACTGCTTCAGGTGGTGGGGCAGGTAATGCAGGACAAGGAGACGCTGTTGGAGGAGGTACAGGCACAGGCACTGGATCTGGTAGCGGTAGTGGTTCAGGTAGTGGCTCTGGTAGCGGTAGCGGCTCTGGGAGCGGTTCTGGGTCTGGAAGCGGGTCAGGCAGTGGTATGTTTGGAGGCGGGGGAGTAACTGACTTAGTGTTTGGTGACTACATGAATAAATACCAAGCACCAGAGTTACTAGAGCGTGCATTACCTCTACAGGGTTATCAAGCACCACAAGGTTTATTTAGAGGAATAATTTAATGGCTACAACGTATCTAAATTTAATGAACGGTGTACTGAGAAGGCTTAGAGAAGAAGAAGTAGCTGATGTTACTGAAACAGCTTACTCTAAAATGGTAGGGGACTACATCAATGACGCTAAGAGTTTAGTACAGGACTCACATGCTTGGTCTACCCTACGCAAAACTATAGTTGTACCTACAGTAGCAGATACTACAGAATATAGCTTGACAGGAGCAGGAGAACGTGTTAAACTATACAGTGCCATTAACGACACCTCTAACTTCTTTATGCACTATGAGTCTCCTAACTGGTTTAACAATGCTTACTACATCTCAGGGGAAGTCACAGGCACTCCAGACTCCTACACGTTTAGTGGTGTAGATTCTAATGACGATACTAAAGTAAGAGTATACCCTAAGCCATCCGGTGTGTTCTCACTACGCTTTGATGTGTGCTCTAGAGAACCTGATTTAGCTGTTGATTCAGACACTACTGTACTACCGGCTATGGCTATTATACACAACGCTGTAGCTTTGCTTGCTAGAGAGCGTGGTGAGACTGGCGGCACTACTACACAAGATTATTTTATTATTGCTGACAAACATCTTAGTGATGCGATTGCACAGGACGCATATAAGAACCCTGAAGAATTTATCTACACGGTACAATAATGGCACAGCAAAGAGAAAACATATACATTGGTGCTCCAGGATTTAGAGGTATCAATACTCAAGATGCTCCTGTAGGTCAGGATGCTTCTTATGCTTCTATAGCAGAGAATGCAGTCATTGACAGCTTTGGGCGCATAGGTGCTAGAAAAGGTATCAATCTTTTAACTAGCAGTGCTACTCCTTTAGGGTCTAGTGTTGGCGTAGAGAACCTATTCCAGTATGTAGATTACAGTGGCACAACTGTAGTGTTCTCTACTGGTAACAATAAGATATTTACAGGCACCTCTAGCCTTACAGACATAACTCCAAGTGGCTATACAGTATCAGCTAACAATTGGAAGATTATAAACTTTGCTAACCATGCGTACTTTTGGCAGTCAGCGCATGAGCCTCTGATATATACAGATGAGTCTGGCTCCGGTGTACTAGCAGCTATGAGTGACCACAGTCATGCTACAGGTACACCACCAGAGGCTAATGAAGCTCTAGCGGCTTTTGGTAGGATTTGGGCTGCTGACGTTGTAAACAATAAACATACTGTCTATTGGTCTGATAGTCTTAATGGTCATGCGTGGACAGGGGGCAGCACAGGTAGCTTAGACGTTACATCTGTATGGCCTACAGGACATGATGAGATTACTGCACTAGCAGAGTTTAATGACCTATTGGTTATCTTTGGTAAGCGTAGCATACTACTGTACTCCGGTGCTTCCTCACCTTCTAATATGACGCTACAGGACACTATTACAAACATAGGCTGTGTAGCTAGAGACAGCGTACAGTCTACAGGCTCAGACTTGTTTTTCTTATCTAGCTCTGGTGTCCGTAGTTTAGGTAGAGTTATACAAGAGAAATCTAACCCTATTGGAGATGTCTCTAGGAGCATTAGAGATGAACTTGTTTATAACACTACTCTTGAAACAGGTAACATTAAATCTGTATACAGCGTAGAGAATGCTTTTTATCTTTTAATCTTCCCTGTAACCGCTAAGATTGTTTACTGCTTTGATGTAAGAAGTAAGCTAGAGGACGGAAGTAACAGAGTTACAACATGGCCTACTACTGGTATCTTAACGGCTGCTAGAGATGACGTTGGAGGAGAGCTATACTTTGGTGGTGTATCCGGTGTATCTAGATACTTTGGATATTTAGACAACACTAGCACTTACATAATGAAGTACTACACACAGCCTCTAGCTTTTGGTGATCCTTCCAGAGTAAAGATGCTAAAAGAAATTAACTTAACTCTTATAGGTGGGTCAGGAAGTCAGCTAGTAGCTAACTGGGCCTATGACTATACAGAAGGCTATAGTAAGCAAGCGTTTACTGTAGCCACAAGTTTGATAGCTGAGTATGGAGTAGCAGAGTATAACGTAGCAGCTTCAGAGTACAGTGCAACTATTGTTATTGACGTTGCAAAGTTAAAAGCTAGAGGATCAGGTAAGGTAGCTACTATTGGTATAGACGCTACAATAGACGGCAGAGCATTGTCCATACAAGAACTAAATACAGAAGCTATTATAGGTAGACTAATTTAATGAGTAATTATACAAAAACAACTAACTTTGCAGCTAAAGATTCGTTACCTTCAGGCAATGCTGGAAAGATTGTAAAAGGTACTGAGATAGATGCAGAGTTTAATAACATTGCAACTGCATCAGCAACTAAAGCAGACATTAACGATGTAACATTAACAGGCACTACTACTTTTGGTTCCTTGAATGACGGCACTATTACTATCACAGGCTGGGTAGATGAAGACAATATGTCCTCTAACAGTGCTGTGCTTGTGCCTACACAACAGTCCGTTAAAGCCTATGTAGACTCAACTACAACAGCACAGGACTTAGATGTTACTGATGGTTCTGCTAGTATTGACATTGACTTGGACTCTGAGTCTCTAGGTATCTTGGGTGGCACTGGTGTTACCTCTACTGCCTCTGGTACTGGTGTTACTCTAGCCATTGACAGCACTGTAGCTACTCTTACAGGTACACAGACACTTACGAACAAGACGCTTACTACTCCTACTATCCTTACATCATTTACTATAGGTTCCGCTACAATTAGTGAAGCAGAACTAGAGATACTGGACGGTGCTACAGTTACTACAGCAGAGTTAAATGTACTTGATGGTATTACTAGCACTACAGCAGAACTGAACATTCTGGATGGTGTCACAAGTACAGCGGCAGAGTTAAACATATTAGATGGCGTTACTTCTACTACAGCAGAACTGAACATTTTAGATGGAGTTACCTCCTCTGCTACGGAACTAAATATCCTAGACGGTGTTACGTCAACTACAGCGGAATTAAACATTCTTGATGGAGTCACCAGTACTGCTGCTGAGTTAAACATCTTGGATGGTGTCACTAGCACTACTGCTGAACTAAACATTCTTGACGGTGTAACCTCTACCGCAACTGAGTTAAATCTTTTAGATGGCGTTACAGCAACTACAGCAGAACTTAATTACACAGACGGTGTAACTTCAGCTATACAGACTCAGTTAGACAGTAAGATTAGTGGCGCAGACGCGGCTTTAACTGGCAATGCTACTATCACTACATCCGATAACACTACTCAATTAGCACTGATCTCTACGGACGCTGATGCTAGCGCAGGGCCAATACTAGATCTATTTAGAAACTCTGTATCAGCAGCGGACAATGACTTAACTGGTCAAGTGTACTTCTCAGGTAAAAACGATGCCGATGAGAAAACATTCTACGGTCAGATAACTTCACAAATAACAGATGTATCTAATGGCTCTGAAGACTTTGCTTTAGAACTATCTACGTTAACTGCTGGTTCTTCTAATTCACGCTTGTTTATAAGCCCTACTGAAACTGTATTTAATGAATCTAGTGCAGACCTAGACTTTCGTATTGAGTCTAATGGCAATATAAATGCTTTAAAAATTGATGCAGCGGGTGAAACTATTGAGTTTGGAGTAGTCCCTTTCACATCATCAGCAGGAACCTCTAACACCCGTATAGGTGTCAACGCAGGTAACTCCATAGCCTCTGGCGGCAACTACAACGTGGTTGTGGGCGATGAAGCGGGTACTGCGATTACTACGGGTGATTTTAATACGGCTTTAGGCTATCAAACTGGTGATGCTTTAACTGTAGGCACTAGAAATGTTGCGTTAGGTTATGCGGCTTTAAGTTCAGATACACAAGGAAGTAAAAGTGTAGCAGTAGGAATTAACGCTTTATATGCTCAAAACTTCACCTCAGCTACAGATGCTTTTAACACAGCGGTAGGTACAGACGCAGGTCAAGCAGTCACCACGGGCAAACAGAACACTTTTGTGGGTGGTCTTGCAGGCGATGCTACTACTACAGCAGATGACAACACCGCAGTTGGGTATGCTGCATTAGGTGCAAACACCACTGGAAATAATCTTGTTGCAGTTGGAAGTGGTGCGCTTGATGCGAATACTACCGCAGCTAATAATATCGGAATTGGTGCTAATGCTTTAGGTGTGAATACAACAGGTGCAAATAACACATCAGTTGGTACAAATTCTCTTGATGCTAATACAACAGGTGCTTCAAATGTAGCATTAGGCTATAGAGCTTTAAGTGCTAACAGCACAGCATCTAACAACACAGCGGTTGGTACAGATGCTTTATTAGCAAACACCACAGGCGCAGAAAACACGGCGGTGGGTGCTGAAGCTGGTGATGCAATTACTACAGGCGCAGAGAATGTTGCCGTTGGTTATAGTGCTTTATCAAACGCAACCACAGCCAGTTATAATACCGCAGTGGGTAAGTCCTCTTTAGGCTCGAATACTACAGGGGCCAACAACACAGCGGTTGGTAAGAGTTCTTTAGCCTCAAACACCACAGGTACAGCCAATGCTGCTATGGGTGGAACTACGCTGACTACTAACACCACAGGATCGTACAACTCTGGTTTTGGGCGTGATTCTTTAGGTCTTAATACCACAGGAAGTAACAACACAGCCGTGGGCGAAAGTGCTTTGTACGCAAACACTACAGCCTCTAACAACACCGCAGTGGGTAAAAGTGCTTTAGTAGCAAACACCACAGGTGCTGAAAATACTGCTCTTGGCTTAAACACTTTATACGCTACCACCACAGGTGATCAAAACACAGCATTGGGATCTCAGGCTGGAACCTCAGTCACCACAGGTGATAATAACACCGCCGTTGGTCGTGCCGCAGGTCTAAACGTCACCACAGGTTCAAATAACCTTCTTTTAGGGAATGATGCAGGTCGATCAGGAAGTCCTGGTGGTCTACAAACCATTGGAAGCAGTTCTATTTGTTTAGGTGACGAAAACATTGGTGATGCTTACATCCAAGTCGATTGGACTGTAGCTTCAGATGCAAGAGATAAAACAGACTTCACAGCCCTAGACCTTGGCTTAGACTTTGTTAAAGACCTAAAGCCTGTAACCTATAAGTGGGACAAGCGTTCTAAGTATGGTGATAAGACTGCTGATGATTATGATTTAACCGCACAGACTCCAGACGGAACCCACAAAGAAGATTGGTTGGACATAGGTTTCAAGGCTCAAGACGTTGAAGCCCTAGAAATTGCGGCAGGATATAAAATTGCTGATAAAACTAATCTAACTACTAGCCTTACAAGTGATGGCAAGCAGATGGGTTTACAGTACAGCAAGTTTGTACCAATCCTTGTTAAAGCTATTCAAGAACAAAGCGCACTAATTACAGCACTAACAGACCGCATAGCGGCACTAGAGGGATAAAACAATGACTAGAGAAGCAGATCAAATCGCACAAGACTACTCAGCAATGGGTGACAGCGTAGCATTAATTACAGCAGTTATTGCAGGTGAGTCTATGGCTGATGAGTCAGCAGAAGACCGTCAAGACTGTGTAGACCGTAACACTCAGCACCTAGAGCTTATGGTAGCTTTGGAAGATTGGGGTAGCGAATCTATGACCGCAACTAACGCAGCTATTACAGCAGGGAATGGGTATACAGCGTCATGAACTACATATTAGACGCATTTAACATTGCAACTGCTCTTGTGGCTCTAGCGTCAGCTATAGCAGCAGTGACACCAACGCAGACAGATGACAACTTAGTATCTAAAGCATACAAGTGGCTTGACATTATTGCACTTAACATAGGTAAGGCTAAACAATAATGAAGCTAGAGCAAGGTACGCAGCTAGAGTTAGCTATGGAGGCTTTAGAACGCATAGCACAACATGAGAAAGAATGTGGTGAACGCTGGGGTGAAGCTTCAGCGGAGCTAAGACAACTAAAGGAACTAGCTGCATCCCATGCACAGAAGTGGGATCGCCTTGCTTGGCTTGTTATTACTGTAGTAGTAACTGGTGCAGCTTCAGTAGTAACAACATTATTAGTATAGAGAGAATATAACAATGGCAGAATCAGAAACAGTAAGCGCGGGTAATTTAGGAGGTTTGTTAAGTGATTTCTTAAGCGGGCCAGGAGGTAGTCTTTTACAAACTGGTTTAGGCGTAGATGCACTTAATGAGCTTAGAGGTATAGGTAAAACTGCTCAAGCTGAAGGTTTAGCTATAGGTGAAAGAGCACAAGCAGATACAGCATTTAAGCCATTTAGTATTAGTACAGGCTTTGGTGGTGTAGCCGCTGGGCCACAAGGAGGATTCACTACTACCTTATCTCCACAGCAACAGGCTCTACAGTCTCAATTAGCTGGTATTACAGGCGGTTTAACAGGTGGCTATGGTGGTGCTCCTGATGTCTCAGGTATCCAAGGTCAAGCCTTAGGAGGCGTACAGGGGCTTCTACAGCAAGCTCAAGGTAGCACTGCCGGTAGAGAGCAAGACATCTACAACCGCATTAGAGCTACACAGCTACCTGAAGAACAGCGTCAACAGTTAGCTCTTAATGAACAACTGGCCTCAGAGGGACGTACAGGCTTGCGTACAGCTATGTTTGGTGGCTCCCCTGAACAGTTTGCTATGGAGAAAGCTAGGGCTGAAGCTATGAATCAGGCTTCTCTAGCATCCATTGGTCAAGCTCAAGCACAGAGAGAGGCAGATTTAGCTGCTGCTACTGGTATGTTTGGTCTAGGGTCATCAGCTTCCTTCCTACCCAGTGGTCTACAAGAAGCAGAGCTAGGTAACATAGGTGCTTCTATGGGTCTAGGGTATCAGCCTGAGCGTGAATTACTTGCTTCATTAACACCTGCGCTTAGCTTGGCTGACATTGCAGGCACAGGTCAACGACAAGGTGCTGGTTACTTAGCTGAAGCTGGTATGACAGGACTTGGAGAAAATTTAGCTGCTCAAAGAGGTAGAGCAGAAGGTTTAGCAGGACTATACAATACACTACTACAATCAAGAGGTCAGGTAGAGGCAGCAGGCGACAGTACAGGCAATAGCCTATTTGACTTTTTCTTAGGGAGATAGAGATGGCGTTTAATAGTGGTTTTAGTAGTGGTCTTAAAGGATTATTTACAGATAATCCAGTAAACAAAGTAGGGCCAACAGGCCAGCCGTTAATAGGTGGTAGTAATATTACTGACTTGTTGACTAGAGGTGCTGGTGGTTTGCTTGGTGTGGACATGAGATCTCCTGAAGAAAAGATACTGGCTGCTCAACAAGGCATAGATACTACTACTCCGCAAGGTGCTATAGCAGCAGCTAAAGCACGCTTACAGTTTGAAACAGACCCTAATGCGCGTGCTCAAATTAGTAATCAAATTATTCAGATGCAAAGACAAATGGCTGGTGATGCTCAAAGAGATAAGATTGAACAAGAAAGACTAGCTAATATAGTTAAAGGAGAACAAAGAGTTCATAGTATTGCTGACGCACTAGCTGATCTTGGTGATATAGGAGCATCTAATTATGTTTTAGACGGCACTTACAGTCCGTCACAAGGCTCTAATTACTTAGTTACTCTAAAAAGAGCGGCGACTGTAGCTGCTGATGACTTAGAAGGTCAGAAAGATCTAGTAAATAGTTTAGGTTATGCAGATAGTTCAAGGTTTAAGAGGTTATTTGAAAAAGATCCTAAAGCATTAAATGATGAACTTTTTAAGATTTATGTAAGAAAAGAAGAAACCGAACGATTAAAAAAAGGTAACGTAGATAAAGCTACTGTATTAATAGATACCTTGGATGTTTCTGATGAGAAGAAAGAACTAGCTAAAAAGATGCTTGAGAATGACTTACTTACGCTTAATGGTGTAGGTAAGTTCCTTACAAGAGGGCAAACCAGCACTAACTTTGATTTAGATGGTTTTATTAATAAGGACGGCTTTACTGTTCCTACAGCTATTATTGACGGTAAACTATCTTCATGGGACGGTAAACAGTGGATTGAAGGTGGTAGTAATAATCCTTTAAGACCTAAACAAGCCAAAGGTGATAAGCCTATACAAAGAAATAGTAGAACTGAAACATCCTTAAAAAACGTACTGAAAGCACTTAAAGAAGAGTCAGATGATGTTTTAGGCCCTGCTGATTTTGGTTTTTACGGCGACTTTGAAGAACTAAAAGGACTTAATAAACTTACTTTTCAATCTACTGCAATGGATCTTGCTGAAGCTCGATCAAAAGCAAACAGAACAACAGTTCAAGATGAAATGCGTGGTGCTGTTGAAGACATGGGTAAGTTAATAGATAACCCAATAGGCCGTGATGCTACTTTTAGTAGACCTGCAAACTTAAATGATTTTGTAAACAGTGCTCCTGTTGCTCCTGCTTCTAGTGACAACGGCAAGACTACTACTATAACTCAAGAAATGTTAGATAACAGCAAAGCATTAAGAGAACGTGGTGTTAAAGTAGGACAAACTATTACAATTAAATCTTCGTAAGGTATAAACATGGCTGATCCTTTTGCAAATATAGACTTTGAAGTAGTAGAAGAAGAACCTTCCGCTGTAGCCGATCCTTTTGCAGATGTAAACTTTGAAGTAGTAGACCCTGTAGAGCCAAACTTAGATGCTTTTATGCAAGACATCCCAGGATTTGCTGAAGGTGATGAGGTTTATGCAGAGAAAGAACTAGAAGACAGAGCACTAGCAGTACTGCGTTCTCAGACTGAAGCTCCTACCTTTATGGAGGAAGCACATTTAGCGTTTGACCAAGGCAGTAATTTAATATCAGACTTTAATACTGTACTAAACGCTGCTCTGCCTCAAGCTGCTGTAAGTATTTCTTTTGAAGAAGGTAGTCTGCTGCCTACAATGAGAGTAGGTATGGGTGAGGAAGTCGAGGCTTTAACCTACGATGAAAGACTACAACTAGCTGCGTCTCAAAAGCAAGCAAGCGTACAAGAAGAACACGCTGATACACTTACAAAGCAACAGTTGTTTGGTGTAGATGCTGTTGCCTCTGGAGCAGGGTCGGTATTTAAAGCATTACTTGATCCTTCTACTGCATTACCTGTAGGGCAGAGTTTAAAAGCTATGACTGCTATTGGGGGAGGTGTAGGTTTTACTGCTGGCCTTGGATCAATGGCTACTAAGAATGAATTCGATGCTGCTACATTAGCTGGGTACACTGTAACTGGTGCTGTCTTACCTGCTGCTATAACAAGAGGAGGCCAGTTAATACAGAAGGCTCCTAAGACTCAATTGCTTTCTCAAGCTAAAACTAGAATGGATAATGCAGCTAAGGCTATAACAAAAGTATTTGATAGTAGAACAGATGTTCAAAAGTCTGCTGATGCTGCTAACAATGTTATAACTAAAATGGATGAAGAAGCAGCGCGTTTAGTGGTTGCAGGTAGAACTGACGATGAGATACTTCCTTTAGTAAAAGCAAACTTAGGCTTGACTGATAAGCAAGTACTTACTGCTATGGCTGACGCTGATAGACCTTGGACTATACCCGCTAAAGGTGACGCTGATGAGATACTAAAGCAGATAGATAATCCTTTGTACAATCAAAGTGTAATAGGCAGAAAGGTAGACGCTATCATTCGACCTATTAGCTCACGTATAGGAGAGTATAGTAAGCCTCTCATGGTAGCTCTAAGAGAAGTAGACCGTAAGGTTCATCAAAGGAAAGGAGAACTATCTAATGAGTTTGTAGACTTTTTTAACGTAGGTATGAGGCAGTCTAAAGCAGGTAATCCTAATTGGATTGCTTTAGAGAATGCTTTGTTTAACAATAACTACGCTAAAGCTACACAGATTGCAGAAGAATACTTTCCTGAACTTGCAAGTACACTACCTAAAATAAATAATACTCTAAGAAGTATGTTTGATGAGCTACAGCAAGCAGGAGTTAAAGTAAGGTTTCAAGATGATTACTTCCCTAGGTCAGTTAAAGACCGTGAAGGACTTATGCAAGCTCTGGGAACTAAAACTAAAAGCTATATTACTAAAGCCTTAGAAGCAGAACGTGTGCGTATAGGTAAAACAAAAGGTGATAAGAAGCAATACGTTCTTTCAGCAGAGGAAGAAGCTGACACAATAAATAAAGTCTTGATGGGTTATAGGCCTACACCTACAGGTATGCAAAGACTTAAAGCTACTAGAGAAATTCCTTTCTTAGAGGAAAACTTACAAAGGTTTTACCACTCTGCTCCTGAGTCTTTACAGATGTACTTAAACAAAGCTGTACAAGAAGTAGAGAAAAGAAGGTTCTTTGGTAAAGATGGCAGGGTAAAGGAAGGATCTGATGACTTAGATTACAATTCTTCCGCTGGTGCTTTAATAGCTAGGGAAACAAGTAACCTGTCTCAAGATGCTATGAATGATCTGCAAAACCTTATATCAGCTAGGTTTGATGGTGAAGACTTAAAGATGGGTAAAGTTACCTCTATTGGTAGGGACTTACAGTACATGAGTTTGCTTGCTCAAATAGACTCTGCGGCTGTGCAGTTAGGTGACGTAGGTAGTGCTGTATATCTTAATGGTTTTAGAAATGTATTTGAAGGTTTCAAAGGCAAACAATTAGACGCTGAAGACATAGGTATTATAAACAATGTAGCTGCTGAAATGAACAGCGGTGGTGGTTTAAGTAAATTACTAGATAAAACACTAGGGCTATCTGGGTTCAAAGCTGTAGATAGAATAGGTAAGAACGCTGTTATTAACTCATCTTTAATTAAGTATCAGAAGATGGCTACTAATTCAGAAGGTAGGGCTGCTTTAGAAAAGCAATGGGGTGAAGTGTTTGGAAATGAAACAGGTGCTCTTATTGAAGAGCTAGGAAGTAAACAAATAACTGACAGGGTTAAGACTTTAATATGGAATGACCTAGCAGATGTTCAGCCTATAGCTTTATCTGAGCTACCTGAGAAGTACTTAACAATGGAGAATGGTAGAATCTTTTATAGCTTAAAGACATACATGATTAAGCAGCTAGACTTAGTTAGAAACACAGCTATTAAAGACATAAGGTCTAAAGACAAAGCTACCAGACTAAAAGGAGTAGGTAACTTAGCGCGGTATGGGGCAATCATGGGCATAGGTAATGGATCTGTTGCTACGGTAAGAGACTACTACTTATCAGGTGGAGATGAAAGATCAGTTACTCCTACAGCTTATGCAGACAACATATTAAACAGTATTATGTCTACAGCTTTTCTAAACAGGTACACTATAGACAAGTATCTTGCTGAAGGTAAGCCAGCGGAGGCAGTAGTTTCTCAGATAATGCCTGCTGCTGTTGGTGTAATCGACACTACTGTAGCAGCACTTAGTGGTGATCCTGAAAAGATTGACAGAGCACTGAAAAACGTACCAGTACTAGGTAAGTTTTACTATACTTATTTAGGAGGTGGTATGGAGAAAAATCAAGAATGGAAGGACAGAGAAGAAGCTAAGAATAGTATTAAGCTAGGAATGTAGAAACAATGGGGGGGCATTGCGCCCCCAAGTTCCTTATGCTACATCAGCAAACTTAACCTTACCAACGTCACCACGCATACCAGCCTTCATATATGTAGTAGCTCTGCCTTCAAAGAAGTTCTGGTGTTCTACACCTAGTACATCATCCAGCCAATCCAGAGGATTATCTTTGACATTGTAGTTAGGCTTCAGTCCTAGCTGTAGCAGTCTACGGTCAGCAATGTACCTGATGTACTTCTGCATCTCAGCCTTAGCCAATCCTTCAATATTACCTTGTTCAAACACTAGATCCAGGAATCTATCCTCTAAGGCAACCATCTCTCTACAGGCTTGGTAGATCTCAGCCTTGAACTCATCGTCCCAGATGTCTATGTTCTCTTGTATAAACTCTCTGAACAGCTTAGTCATTGCCTCTACGTGCAGTGATTCATCTCTGATGCTGTATGTAATGATCTGACCCATGCCCTTCATCTTACCAAACCTAGGGAAGTTCAGTAGGATAATGAAGCTAGAGAACAATTGTAGACCTTCAGTGAACCCAGAGTACACAGCAAGTGCCTTAGCTATGCTTCTCTTGTCTCCTTTAGTGACCTTCACAGAGTCTATATACTCATGCTTGTCTGCCATAGCCTCATAGTCTGCAAACGCCTTATACTCCACCTCTGGCATCCCTACGGTGTCTAATAGTAGACTGTAGGCGTGCTGGTGTATGGACTCCATGTTGTTAAAGGCACCCATCATCATCCTAGCTTCAGGCTTCTTAAAGATCTTCATGTATCTATCTACATAACCAGAGCTTACATCTACATCTGATTGTGTAAACAGTCTAAAGATCTGTGTAAGTAGGTTCTTTTCTTCAGCAGTCATAGTCTGCCAGTCCTTTACATCATTATGTAGAGGTACATCCTCAGGGAACCAGTGCATCTGATTCTGCTGTGAGTAGTAGTCAAACATCCACGGATGCTCAAATGGTTTGTAGTAATCTCTTGTTCCTAGTAGGCTCATGCCACATCTCCTTCTTTAATAAATATACCTTCACTGTTCATGTGACCTCTGCGGTCTTTGATGTCATCGTAGGCTACCTCTAGGCAGCGTTCTAAGGACGTATCAAACATGACAGCTAGTGTGTTAAGTACTACCAAACAATCGCCTATATCGTCCTCTACGTTACGCTGCTTTGCTATGTTATCCCCTAGCTCACCTACCTCAGACACTAGCTTTGCAAACTGTGCCAATGGTGTACTGTTGTTTATGATACCTCTGGACATACTCCAAAGGTTTACTTTTGCTACTAAATCTTCAGTCATTATGCGTCCTGTAGTACATTAGTTATTAACGCTGTCTCAAATAGTTTCATTAGGTACAAGCTATCTGCACTGCTTAATGTAGAACTTGTCATAACTCTAAGAAAATCCCCATCTTTGTCCCAGCCTATAATAAGAAGCTCCTTAAAACTACCTATAGCATCCTCTAATATATCATCTGCACTTGCAGCATCCGGTGCTAATTTAATTATATTACTCACTGAAGTGTGTCTCCAGTATTATCATCTTGTCTTCATTCTCAGCTACCTGCTGTACTAGCTTGTCCATAGTTTCTAAGAACGTGTGCTCCCCTACGGCTGATGGGTGCTCTAAGTAGCTCTGAAGCTCTGAAAGCGCCCAAGTTATCTGTGCTTTGTAGTAATCTTTCAAAGCTCTTATTTTATGATCTTCCATCTTTGTACCTTTCATTGTAACCTTCTTTTAATAATCCTTCATACTTACTGATGTATTGTGCATAAGTCAAAGGTGTCTTTCTCCTTACCTCATCATTCATATAGTTAGCCCACATCTGAGCACAGAAGCCTGAGTAGGTAGCTATGTCTCTATCCTGCTCTCTATAGTACTCTAAGTAAGAAGGCCAGTCTACTGCTTTCTTTAGCTCATCTATATAAAACATAGCTCTATATATTGGGTGGTCATCCTTCACAGCTTAGGCACTCCCCATCTTCAAGGTTAATTCTTGGTATCTTAATGTTAACATTCTCTGTATTTCTAGCTGCTGTAGAGCGCAGGTAATACATAGATTTGAGTTTGTTAGCTCCTGTCCAATGTACACTATTAACATACTCCAGATACTCATCATGTACCTCCTGTGGTGCTGTAGCCGGTGGTGGGTTAAAGAATAGATTCACAGACTGTGCCTGGCATACATACTTCTGACGTTGATATGCGTGCTCTATGATCCATATCTGATTCAGTTCAGGTGCAGTCTTGAATACATCTTTCTCATCTTCAGTAAGTCCATTAAGCTCTGCCACAGAACCTTCAGCAGCCGCAATAGCTTTCCAAGTCTTTTCATTGTTCATACCTTTGGACTCTAGCAGTTCAGTTAGGTACTTGTTCTGTACCTTGTATGATCCTGTTAGCGTTTTGTGCGTAAATACGTTAGCCCTAGTAGGCTCAATTGAAGGAGACGTTCCACCGCATATAATGCTACTAGAGGCATTAGGAGCAATAGCAAGAAGGTGAGAATTACGCTTACCGCTACCAGCCATATCAGGTGCTTCGCCGCGTATTTCCCCAAGAAATTCACTTGCTTCACTGGCCTGCTCTTTGATATGCTTAAAAGCTCTGTTATTGAAGGAGGAGGCGTACATACTTTCAAAAGGAATGCTATTACGTTGTAAGTAGCTATGAAACCCCATTGCTCCAAGCCCAATTGCGCGTTCTCTATATGCACTATAAGCGGCTTTTCTAAAGCCTTCCTTACCTTCTTGTACATCGAATTCATCATAGGTAGCCCCATATGGTTTTCTATTATCGGCGTACCTAATTATACGCCCACAAGCATTCTCAATAAAGTGTTCAATGATGTTGTCTAGCATGGTAACTAGATCAGCAATGAACATAGGGTGTTCCTTCCACTCATCAAAGTACTCTAGGTTTACACTTGACAAGCAGCAGACTGCTGTACGGTCTTCTCCTGTAGGTAGTGTAATCTCTGAACACAAGTTACTCTGACGTATCTTTAAGCCTAGCTCCTTCTGAGACTCAGGCAGTGCTTCATTACACCTGTCCATGTTTACAATGTATGGTTCACCTGTCTCTGCTCTAGTGTGCAGTAGCTGCCACCACAAGTCCCTAGCTGATACAGTCTTGATAGCCTGCTTAGACTTAGGGTCTATGAGTCTCCAGTTCTCATCATTCTTTACACGCTTGAGAAAGGCATCACTAATGTTAACACCATTGTGTAGATTAAGACATTTACGATTAAGATCTCCACCAGTTGTCTTTCGCATAGCAATGAATTCTTCAATCTCTGGATGGCTGATGTCCATATACGCTGCATAACTACCTCTCCTAGTAACGCCTTGATTAAAGGCTAACATCTGACTGTCTACTACATGCATGAATGGGATGCTACCAGTAGACTGACTACCGTTAGCAGTAGAAACGCCGTTACTTCTAACATCACCCCAGTATCCACCCAAGCCTCCACCTCCACTAGCAAGCCAAATGTTTTCATCATAATGAGAAGATAGACCGCCACGCGAATCAGGAACATAATTGAGAAAGCAGCTAATAGGTAAACCACGAGTGGTTCCCCCGTTGCTAAGTATAGGAGTGCTAAAACCAAACCAGCTCTTGCTAGAGTAGTTGTAAAGTCGCTGTGCAAGATCGTAGTCAGTATAGCCTTGATACGTTGCGCCATAGACTGAGGCTCTTGCGAAGGCTTCTTGTGCATGAGTTTCATCCTCCCATAAGTATCTATCTTTTAATGTTTCAGTGGAGAAAGTATTAAGATCATCTTCCCTAGAGTAATCAATCTCTATTCCTAAGTAGTCCTGCTTACCTACTTTACTTATCATTGCTTGTTCCTTTCTCTATAATACTTAGCAGCTTGTTCTCATACCACTGTGCTTTCTTTAGGTCTTGTACTGCTCTGCCTTTATGATTCATTCTCCATCTGTACTTGAAGGAGTTACCACGCAGGTATCCTGTAAACTCTTCCTTTGAAAGCATTGCTTCCATAGCCTCTATACACTCTATGCCTCCTCCAGTATTGTAATGCGCTGGGTTATTTACAGGGTCATAGCTACTTGTCATAGCAGCTTCAGCAAACCTAGGGTGTTCGTTTACAGCATCGTCTTCTACAGCCTCATAAGGCCATCTAAAACCTTTGCGTAAGCTATTCCATTCCTCCGGTGTAGCATCATCAATCGTCTTCATCGTCACTCCATTTGTCTGTTTCCTGGCCTTCTAGTTCTTCCTCAAACAAAGAAAGCCTGTTAATAAACTTATCTTCAAACCTGTCTACTATTTCTTCCGCTGTAACATCCAGCAATGTAAGCAAGTCATCTATATCGTATCGTGTCAATACACGTTCTCTTATCTCATCCATTGTTAATGACATGATCTGCATACTCATCTAGTGTGTAAAAATCAAATCCTTCCTTAGCGCACCACTGTCCCATAGTTATCTTAGAACCTTTCCTAACTTTCTTGTTAGGGTCAGACAGTACAAATACTAATTTAGTAGGTGCTATCATATCACGGATAGCAGTATATTTCTGTGTATCCCCTGATCTAAAGAAGCCTTTAGTCTCTATGATGTCACCTGTTTTCTTGTCCACAAAGTCAGGCTTGTACTTCCTATGTGTAACATAAGGTATATCATATGGCTCATATAGGAACCTGCCTTTAGGCATAAGTTGTGCGAACTTCTTCTCAAGTCCAGACCTATATACACTCTTAGAGTATTTCTTGGACTTTAGGCTCATTGACCACCTCCGTTAAGTACCTAGGCCCATAACTGTACGCAAAGGCGCGTAGGTTAGGGTAGCAAGAATGCTTAAAATGACAGTAAGAACAGCCCATAGCCAGCTTCATGTTGCCTGACTTACCGTCTGGGACAGTCTCATAGCATAGCTCCGGTGGTTCTTCCTTCTGCACCATCTCTTTGATATGTATTATACGTTCTTCAATGTCTTTCTTTAGAACAGGGTAGGCTGGTGCTTCTTCATCCTCTAAGTCATACTTCAAGAATGTCAAATGACCGTTGGCCTTATCCATAGCAAGCCAGCCTACCTTAGTCTCACCTTCAGACCTAGCGTATCCTTTGATCTGATCTATGTAACCAAAAGGATCATCAAAAGCTAAAGAACCGTCCTTAAACTTCTTAAAGCCATAGGTACTAGCAGACTTAACGTCAGTCACAACACCGTCTATCTTACAGTCCATACTGCCTTTGATACCTTGTACTTCAGCGTATGCTTGCTCATGTGTAACTGTATGACCAGCTAGACGTACAAACAGAAGCAGCATTTCCTCAATCAAGTGTCCGTACATGAACTTGACTAAGGTGTGAGACTGCATCTTCTCAGTTGGCCCTACGTTATTATAGTGGTTCCATAGGTATCTATCAGTCTTACCTATGTTAGACATACGAAGCTTACGGTTATCAAATCTCTTACCGTTAAGGAACTCCTTACGCATAAGATCTTTACAGGCTTCACCAAACTTATCTATCTCTGCTTCTGCATCTACCTTGCTGTCCAACAGCTTGTTCTGCATTAGCTTATAGATGTCTTTTATCAATGTATCAGTTGTCTTCATTAAAATGCCCATCTAGTATCTCTTTAGCTACGTTAGCACCTACTACAAACCATTCGTTCTTACTGGCATGAGTTTCCCGTAACAGTTTATGTGCTTCTTTCTCAGCCTCCCGTCTATCAGGTACATCATAGGATGCTACTAATATGTAGTCCCTGTAGGGTGTGCCTGTTTGGAAGTTTTTTAGTCTGTCTCTTGCATCTACTGCCATTCCTATCTTACACCAGCTAGGGTAAGCAGGACTGTACAGAATGTACACCTGACCTTCAACTACGCCTTTGTAGTTTCCAAGAGATTCAAAAGCTGCGTGTTCAAAGGACTTGTACCTTCCAGGCTTATGTAACGGGTGTGTTTTAGGTATGTGTTTACCTCCAACAAACATTCTTTGATAATACTGCTTATCTTTACAAGGCCTGCAAATAAGCTCATATTTATTTACTCTGGATAAGCTCCAATTTTTCTCAGCTATAAGCTCTACAGAACATTTTGAGCAGTACTTAGTGTGTGTCTGCCCAGCTTGCTCCAACCTTGTACTCTCCTGTGAGTGGGCAGTTGAGGCTGTAAAAAGCTCCTGCTGATTCCAAACACTCGACTGCAAGTCTTCCGTATCTGTCTTCCTGTCCTGATCTAACTTCTGCTTGGACTTCATCATGTATGTTCCCTACAAAGTAATAGTCTAACCCTGCTATTGTAGCACGTTCATGCAACAAACACAGGGCTTTCTTCATAACAATAGCACCAGCACTTTGTAATAAAGTGTTCAGTGCAGCATGTGCTGATCTAATGTGTAACTGCCTACCGTCTAGTCCTTTGATAACTCCATCTGCTGCTTCTCTAGCAATGCTGTCTCTAAGAGTTGCAAATGCTGGGAGATTAGACATGAATCTTTCTTTAAGCTCTCCACCAAGTTTTGAGCCTCCTCCAGCCACGCTTCCAAGTTTTGCATCTCCCGCACCGTATAGGAGGGCATATATGAAAGTCTTTGCCTGATCTCTTGATTCAAGCCCTGCAAGTCCTTGGTTTGCTGTGTGTATATCTCCGTTAAGGATTTCATTAGTATACTCCTGATCGTTCATGTAATGAGCCAGCATTCTTAGCTCTAGTCCACTGGCATCAAAGCCTACTAGCTTGTAGCCGTCTCTAGCAATAAAACATTTCCTACAGTCTTCACCGTATGGCGAGTAACTTGCTGGTACTTGAGCTAGGTTAGGACTACTGTGTGTCATACGATTAGTTACAGCACCCAGTGTATTAACGTAACCTTGTACCCTGTCAGTATCATCATTAGCAGCTTCTAGCCATGACTGTACCTGTGCAATCCTTTTCTGAATCATAAGGTATTCAGCTATCAGTTGTGCTTCCGGTATGTCTTTAACCTGAGACAATGTTGCTTCATCTACTATTGGCTGTTTATTAGGTGTCTTCTTTGTAGGCTTCCATCCAAAGTCCTTTAGGTACTCACCTATCTGTCTTCTGGAGCCTAAGTTAAAAGGCTTTAACATTCTACGCATGAAAGGCTTGGGGCTACTTACTGTAAGTAACTGCTCGTACTCATCGTCAGTTAAACCTACTTTAGATAAGCTGCCGTCCTTCTTAAACCTAGGTGTAACAGTCTTAACGTCTACCCACTTAGGCTTAAACTTCTGATGTACTTTGTACTCCAGTTTCAGTTTAACTTCCTTTAAGGTAGCCAGTAACTCCATAGCGTGCCTAAGATCTATCAGCCAGCCATTGTCTATCTGCTTACTGATAATAGACTGAACTTGGTACTCTAACTCCAGTGCCTGCCTGCTTATCTTCTTAACCGTAAGCTGACTTAAACATCTATCGTATACTTTAGCTGTGACTTTCACATCCTTTATACAATAAGCTACCATCTCAGGTGTCAAGCATGACCAGTCATTGTAGTCACCTTTAGGGAAGTTAAGGTACTCACCCCAGTTAGCTAGACTATGACCACCTTCGCGGTTAGGTTCAAGAAAGCGAGACATAGTTAAGGTATCTTCAATCCTGGAACTATCCACAGAGACGTTCCAAAGCTTCCACAGTACAGGTACATCAAAGCCTATCAAGTTATGACCTACTACCTTAAAGTCTCCTGCTATGGTAGTTGTGAGAGTCTCAGGCGTATAATGCTCCTGCACTACTCCATCCTGCATAGTTATTGCTACCCAGATTGTGTCTGGATCTAAACCATTAGTCTCTATGTCTAAAAACATTGGTGAACTAGAGGGCATTGTCTACCTCCTTTGGTTTAGCTGTTTCAGTCATTCTACCAGTAAAGTTATTATACTTCAGGTAACAACATGCACCAGTTAAACCAGCATAACGATTCTTAAGTATCCTCACTGTAGTAGTGTTTCTACGTTCCTCGTTGTCCTCCTGCTGATCTCTTTCTAAACCTATCACCATGTCCGATAGCTGTGCTATAGCCTGTGAGCCTCTAAGCTCACTTAGACTGATCTGCCCACCGTCCTCATGTGACCTACCTTGTGACCTCTTTAGGTGTGACACAAGGAATAAACCTATGCCTAGCTCCTGTACCAGTGACCTTAGCTTAGTCATAATGGCATCAATTGCTTTGCGTTCGTCTTGGTTCTCTTGTGCTGAGACTACAATAGACAGGTGGTCTAGGATAATCCACTTACAGTCTAATGCCTTTGCCATGTATCTGACTCTGGCTAGTAGGTTATCCTCACTTGTACTGCCCCAGTGGTCAAACAGGAAGTATCGACCTGTGCCTAGTGTAGCCTCCCAGTATGGCCTAGCTACATCTTGATCTAAGTCTTCCTCAAGGTGCAAAGGACAGTCTGCTTCTACTGACATGATACCTAGAGCAGTCCTAGCTATGTCTTCCTCTAACGCTAGTATGCCAATGTTATCTTCAGTGGCTCTCAGCATGTAGTGCTCAAGCTCACGCACTATCTGAGACTTGCCCATGCCTGAGCCACTGGTGATTGTCACTAGCTCATAAGGTCTAAAGCCTTTGGTGTAGGTATTCAAACCAGACCACGGATAAGGTGTAGATTTAACCTTTATCTTGTTGGTCAAGGCATCCCATGTATCACTACCTGAGACTATACCGTCAGGTTGATAGCCTTTAGCATTCCACCACGCTGCTACAAAGTCTTTGATTCTACCTGCTACCAGCATATCACTGGCATCTTTTGTAGGTAGCTTACAGATCTTTAGCTTGCTTGGTGAGAACAGGTCTTTGATTTCATCGACTGCTTGCTGTCCTGCTTTATCATCATCAAAGCACACTACAACATGGTCGTAACCTTCCAGGAATTCTAGCTGTTCCTTGACTTCCTTGGCTGCTGCTGATGCTCCGTTACGCAGAGACACTACATCCCACTTGCAGTCAAACATTTCAGCCACGCTAAGTGCGTCTAATTCACCCTCAGTTATGGTAATGAACTTGCCTTTACCCCTACAGGTATTTTGACCAAACAAGCCTACACCTTCGTTCATGGCGCCGGTAGCAAAAAAGTCCTTGCTTTTGACTACTCTAATCTTACTTGCTTTGATTTCATTTGAGCCGGTAGCATAGTATGGGTATATATGCTTGGCTATCTTGCCTTCTGTATCGAACTCCACGGTGACGTTGTATTTCTTACAAGTCTCGTGGCTGATACGTCTATCTGGGATTGCTGCTACTACTCCCGTCATTTCTAATGGCCTCCTTAGTGGGGTGGGTGCGCTTGGTTGCGCTACATCGCCATTGCTGTGTTCGTACAATCCGCATTTGAAGCAATAGCCGCTACCTGACGAGTAGCGACTAAAGGCATCAGAACTGCCACACCCAGACTGATCTGGGCATGGCTCATGCTTTACAAAAGGATCGTCTTTCTCCTTATAGTTCTGCATCAATGGAAGGTCGTGGATTGTCGGCATCATATGGTGGCTGTGCTGATATAACACGCACACCGTTGAAGTACAGTGAGGAGCCATAGACTGCGTTAGGTTTGCCTAGAGCATAGCTAACACGAACTACAGAACCTTTACCTAACTCAGTCTCAGGTAATGGATCTTCCGCATCCTTGATTATCTCGCCGTCACTGTCCTTCATAATGAAGTTAGCGTAGCCAGAAGCCAGCTTGCGGATATTACCTTCCTTAATGTTTACACCTTTGGCCTTGAGAGCCTCTGCGTCTTCATCTGAAAGGACTAAGTTAATTACATACTTACCAGTATCCTGACCTTGGTATACGTCAGTGGTAGTTAGTTTAGAGTCATAGGCTAATGCGCCTTCTAGTATTGCCATCGTTTCTTACCTCGATTGTGGTCTTAAGTTTGCTAAAGTCTGCTAAGTAATTACATAATGATTATTATTAGTATCACTCAGCGAACTTTAGCTATTGTACAGGGTTTTACAGACCTTGTGTTAATTTTATTGTAACAAAGTGTTACGCTTCTGCATCTCCTTAACTTTTTCAAGTAGTTCGTTAACGTCATCTTCTGTCGCTATGTTCTTAAACCTAGCCGCATTAGATTCCAGTAAGCACCTAGAGCATAAGTCTAGGTAGCTGTTGGTTGCTTTGTCCTTTGGCTGGGCTTCTGACAGTAGATCATTACAAGCTCTACAGACAGCCATTAGTGGTAGTCTCGTTTGAATAGCTGGTTGTATAGCTTTTCTATTTCTGTGTCGCTACGAGCTTCTATCTGCCTTGTAAGCTCTAGGTTTGCCCATCCCATGACATCCATAATGCTTGCTGTGTTTAGCTCGTACTCTACTAGCATTGTTTTGTAGTGCTCAATAACGTCTATTTCATTATCGTCTGTAGCGTCAACGTCCATTCCTAGTTCACTCATAGTCCTTCTTCTCCATCGTGTATGTCCATGACCAGTTCCACTTCATAGTCCATAGGTGGTCTGATTGCTCCTTCTACAAGCTGCAAGGCTTCCTCGCTATCCATTGCGTCCACGTAAAAACGCAACTCTACTAGGTGTTCACGTGGTCTAGGTTCATGTTCCCATGGGTTATCTACTACTTCATCGTTTCTATCTAGCATTTCCGGTGCTCCTATTGCTTGTGCAATTTCATTAAATAAACTCATTGTGTAAGCTCCTGTTTAACTGGTTAATGATAGTAACAAAGCTAAAGTGAAGGCACAACCAGTTAATGCAATGCCTAGCTCTGAAAGCCTATTGTTTAATTCTGATGTGTATTTCTTCTGCTCTTCCCACTGCTGGGCGTAGTCCTTCTTAATCATAAATAATTCCTTCTTCTTTTGTGTTGGTGAAGCCATAGAGTAACACGCCTTTACAAAGTCTGTCGAGTGCTGTAGCTCTAAGCGGATCAGTTCCCGCAGCAGCTTTCTTCTTCCTACCCCACTCTATTAAGGATTGGTTCAGCGTTACTCTGCTGCCGTCCTCTAGATCCATTCTAATGCACCATAGATCTATGCTAGGGTACAAGGTAGCTTCAAAACTACCTGCTGCGCTTGTTTGAATTACTCTCATTTTGTTAGTCTTTTATTGTTGCTGTACATAATGCCCGCCAGCATTGCATAAATAAAATCATAAGTTTCACGCTTAGAGCCTATTTTTGAAACGTCGTGCTCTCCGCCCTCCTCATTAGCTATTCTGCAAAGCCTACAACCACCATTGGAGTAGTTGACATAAAACGTGCCTACATTGGCTTTATATTTACCTCCTACCTTGTAGGGCTTGTAGGTGTCCCGTAGTTCGCTTAGCTCATAGTTTAATTGGCTTACTGCGCCCGTAAGTGATTTTGCTGTAATTCTTCTCATTGCTTTAGTCCTCGTTGTGATTGTCTACAATTTCTTGGATGTTAACTAACCCATGCCACAAAGCCAGTATCAAGCCAGTGTCGCCTTTGAATTCTCCGTGAGTCAGTATATCGCCCAGCAAACCACCCTCAAGAATGCCTTCTGCTGCTTGCTCATAGGTCATACAGTCAAGCAAAGCGACCACATCACTGTATCGGATCTTGCCATCGTCGCCTGTGATACTATCTAAAACTCCATAATCATCACCCATCCACAAAGCAGCCTGCCATGTTTCAAAGTTTGTCCAGCCGTTGTATGTTTGATTTTCCATTGTTTTACTCTCGTTTTAGTTACTGTTTATAAATAATTCCACTAATGCCTGCTGATGTCAACAGGCATTTATAGATTACTTATAGAACCTCGCTCTATGATGTAACTCTTGGGCGCAATACAGCAGCTCATCGGCATACTGTCCACACTTGGGGTTAGAAGGGTTGCTGCTCATAGCGGCATTGCAATCTGCTATTATGCACCGCAAAGAGGCGTTGCTTTTTCTTTTCACGCTCTCCATGTAGTAGGTGTGCCATTTGCCTGTGCCGTCATTGTATGCTGCGTATTCCATTATTATATTCTCCTAGGTTTTACTTCGATTATATCTAAAACTCTTTTTCTACTGCCCGTAGATGCTGCCCAGTCCTGCAATACACCCTCTTTAACCGCGCTAATATGTCCGCGAGTATGTATTAAGAACGTTCCGCGCTTGGGTAGTACTCTAGCTGCCGTTGCAAGTGTTTTAGGATACCTGCCGCTATATTCTGCTTTAGCATAGCCAAGCTTTTCTAGCGCGTTGTATGTCCACAATGGCGGCGTACCTTTGCCATCCTTGCGACCTTCTTTAAATAAGTAGCTTCGCGCTTTGCCGTAGCTTACATCTGCCGCTATTGCTACTGCTATTACAGCGCAATAATTATTTTCTTTTGGGTAGTGCTTGCGAGCTACTAAGCTTAATGCTTCGTATGTTCTCATGTTTTAACCTCATGTTGACTTAATTCTAAACACTCTCAAATGCTTAGAAGTAAGCCAAGCCGTAGACTTTGGCAACTTACACCGACTCCTAAGAACCCTCTCGTTGCACTAGTCAAGCCTACGGCTTAGGCTTTAAAGTCTCTCGTTAGTATCTTAGTCCGCCGCGCTGTGTCCTAGGCCACCATGTTGCGCTTTGTTTTCAGGCTATCCGAAAGAGTCAGAGTATCCGCTTGCACTTGGCTTGATCCTTATCACGACCCTAGGATCGTAAATCAAGCTAGGTATTGCTCCCGTGGGCATTCCCTCTGACTTGCTAACCACGATACCAACCACCCAAGAGAATGCAAGAATTATTCTAATTATGTTGCAATTAATTTAGTATTTCGTTGTAGATCAATAGCTTAGGCATTGAATTAGTTTGACTGCTTGTGGTTCAAGTATGGTAGTTTGCACGGTTGGCTTGTGGTTGCTTGTGGTTGCTTGTGGTTGCTTGTGGTTGCCTAAGGCTACTATGCAGACTCACGCATCTCACGCATTCCTATGCCCAGCCCTAGGCGTACTGTTGTAGCGTGTGCGTGCGTGTGTGCGCTTGCGCGTGCGTGTGCATGCGGGTGGGTGCGTTAGGCGCGGGCGGGGGCGGGAGCGTGCGCGAGCATTTAGTTGTAGTTGGCGCTTCAGCATACTAGAGTAGAATTTAGAAAAAAGGCTAGTAATTAGAGATAAGTTAGTACTTACTAACCTTATGCAAGCAGTTGAATACAAAAGAAAATACAGTATTTAGTAATTACATATAAAATAACAAAGAAAGTACTTGACTTTTGTTAAAAAGTATGCTATAATAAGAAGGTATTCTTAGATACATTAAGGTAAATACAATGGATAATCTAAATGATCCTCCTAAGAGGAAACGAGGCAGACCTAAGAAGTCTGAAGTAGTCTCAAGTACTAAAGGTAACAGGAAAAACATTGGCAGACCTAAAGGTGATGCTAGTATTATCAATGAGTATAAAGCTAGAATGCTTGCTTCCCCTAAGTCTCGTAGGGTATTAGAGACTATCTTTGATGCTGCCTTAGACAATGACCATAAGAATCAAGCTGCTGCATGGAAGTTAGTTATGGATCGTACACTACCATTAAGCTACTTTGAGAAAGATGCAGCCAGTGGTAGATCTTCAGTTAACATTACTATATCTGGATT
>Ga0208134_1000406_pt1 | contig 28437 bp, 56 predicted proteins | sample VirMetDEL_Mar_31_FD_184515 | JGI IMG/M metagenome (GOLD analysis project Ga0208134, IMG submission 184515) | Aqueous microbial communities from the Delaware River and Bay under freshwater to marine salinity gradient to study organic matter... | ecosystem: Environmental > Aquatic > Marine >...
TGTTGACCACCTATAAATTCTAAATGTCCGTTTGATGGAGTTTTAGGATTGATTACTTCTTCACCATATGTATCAGGTGTTTTTAAAAATAATACAGATGAAAGACCTACTAAGCTATTTTTACTCGAATGAAAGTGAGCAGGATTATATTCGCCTGCAAACATATCATTTATCCAAGCGTTATCTAAAACTGTTTGATGTGTTTGTCCTAATACTAAACCTGACCTTTTCATATATTCTTGAAAACACATTTGAAAAGTGCCCTTTATACTATCATCTAATAAATGATTGACTAATTTTTCTTTCTTAATTTTACCTGCAAGTTGAGTACTCCAATCTACTGTTGTTATTTCTTTTTCATCAAAGACATTATTAATCTCATCAATAAATGTTTTAGGCATTTCTAACTTGACGATTATTTCTCCTAATGTGTGTACTTGTACTTTTACTTGTTTATCATCTTCACTCATTATATCTCCTTCAATTTGTCTCTTAAAGATATTTTATATTTTGTAATATTATATGACAAAAAAGGTTTATATCTTTTCATTCTATCAAACAGTTTAGGCCACAATACCTTCTCTGTTATATCTTTGTTTAGTTTTTTTGTAAACTTTAGTATGTCGTCTAGTATTATTAATGTCTCAAAGTTTATCTTCTTTGACAAAAACATTTTAACAATAGGTGGATGTTGACCACCTGTTGATAAAAATAAATCATTAAATTTTATATCTTTTGTTGTCATTCTCTCTATAATATAATCAATGTCTTGTTCATAATAATAATGTAATGCTTCTAATTTTTTTGACCATTGTTTATAAGTATCGTCACCAGTTTTGCCAATGATGTCGCCAACCCATATATTAGTATTAGACACAAAATTACTAAGGAAGTAATCAATAATAGACTTATCGTTATAAGATTTACTAAGCTTATGAAAGAAATAGCGATCCCTTCTTTTAGTAAAGGTTGCCAATCTTGCAGTTGTTCTACCGTTGTGTTTATGAAAGTCGTAAGATTGGCCTTTACTTGTGAAGTGGAGTTTGATTGCCAGATAGATTTTATATACTTCAAAACCATTCACTTTTATCCTTCAAGCACTCCTACTATCCATAGTGTTGCGAATATTACTAATGTTATTTCTGCTCCCGTCATATTATCTCCTTATATTGGTAACTTTGCTGTTTTCTCTTTTAACATATTCAAACCTTGTGCTTCATATGCTATTTTTTCTTTGAGACCTTTATTAATCATAGACTTGGTTGTTGATGGATCTATTTGATTTTCTGTACAATATAAAACCACAGCGTCTATATAACTGACTCTTTTTTTTCTTACTATATCTTCTACCAACATAGCGAATTTATTTGGTGTAATTATGCTCATGTGTAATGTAAATAACTTCCTACCATGTATTTTGGTTTATCAACTGGTTTCATACCTGCATGAACCCAAGGCCATAAAGGTGGAAACATTAGCAGAGAACCTTGCTTACATGGTGACGCTAGGCCCAATTGAGGAAAATTAGTTTCTCCTCTTTCATTATCATCTAGATATATAAAAAATACTAGAAATCTTTTAGCAGACTCTATATTCATAGAATCTACATGAGGTGCAAATTCATCCTTATCGTTTGCTAAATATCTTTTTAATCTTATTTGTTCAAAGGCATACTGTTGAGGCCATTGTGTTTGATGTATAGCACAATCTTTTTTATACTTATTTACATACTTATTATAAAGATTAGATAGTTGTGCTACATCTTCTTGATATTCTAAATGTTGATTAAAATTAATTTGTGTAAATGACATAGGTCCTTGGTCGTGTTCTTCATGGTGTTCTTTGTTCTTTTCGAACCTATGAATTAAGTCGTTACAATAACTAGGGTCTAAAACATCTTTGTATATTTGTATATAATTATTCATTATCTATATTATACTACAATTTTCTAAGTTTGTCAAGGTCTGACTGCCTTATTTTTGGGTCGTAAATCTCTTTTGTTGCTTGACTTCCTGACATATAACCAATACCATAAGCACAAGCCATTAGTATTCCTACTGGTAATAATATTTCAAATACTTCTAACATAATAATCTCCTTTTGTTTGGTGCCAGTTTCTGTTGCGAGGTACTGGCAAACCCCTAACGACCTAGGCCGCTAATGCATACTCATTAAAGTTTGCGTTTATATAAATTTAAAGTCTTCCGACTACCCTCTCCAGTACGATTTCTAATAGCTGTCAATCCTATTTCGCCCCCTTATCGGTCTATCTAGAATTGGTGGAGGCGCTGGGTACTGCCCCCAGGTCCATACTATTTACTCTCATTACCTTCACAGAGAATCTGGTTGTATAATTTTATTGCCTTCATCATCAAAAAATGTCCAGTTCATACCATAACCTAATATGCAAGTTAAACTTTCACCATTTGGTCCTAAACTTGGTATTGTCATAAAAAAAGTACCACTATCTCTTTCAATACTATGACCAAAAGATAATATACCTATAACATCACCGTAAGATGTTCCCCCTTGTCTTACTTCACCTACTAATATTTGTGATTCTTCCATTAGTGTTGATGAAGTTTCAAACATAAAGCTTGTATCGCCACAAAAAACAGGTATCGTTTGTTGTACCATTCTTCTTGAATCGTATTGTGGTGTTGGTTCTTCAAGAGGCTCAACTGGTGGTGTGTTTGCAAGTAAACCACCTGCTTGTGCAAAATTCAAAACAGAAAATAATATATAAAAGAATAATGTAATCGCACCAATGCCAATAATATTTTTAAGTGTTTGTTTCATTGTTTTCTTTAAACTCCTTTATTGCTGTCTTTAATAAAGGTAAATAATCGTCTTTTGATTTTGTAAATGTCTGTATACCACCATCTTCGGTAACTACAAGAATTACAACTCTATCTATTGGTTGGTCAAATCGTTCTTCGTACATTTCACAGTAGGCAGAACCTTGAATGAAATAGTTTTCTATCCATTCTTCTTTTTTCTCTTTAGTAGAGGTTTTAAAATCTATTACAGATAATACACCTTTGTAATCAGCTATACAATCAACACGACCTGCAACACCATAATAGTCGCTGTATAAGCCGCCTTCTTGTATTCTAATATTATTTATATTATCTAGTTCAGGTTTAAGTAAAGTAAATAATGCTGTAGGTAAAACATCTTGATTAGATAGTTCTATATTATTTAAATAATCTTCAACTAATTGGTGTACAGCAGTTCCTCTTTTAGCTGCACTTCTCATTATTTGATTTGCAACATCATTACCAACTGATTGACGCCATCTAACTAGACCTTCACTATTTCTACCTGATAAAACTGTTGTAATAGAAGGATACTTTTTACCTTCTGGTGTAACATAAAAGCGTTTACCTTTTATAGTTTCAGTATGTATGTCTGGTAGTTGGGTTGTTAATGGGACATGACTAAAAGATTTCATGTCGTAATTGTCCTTTAGAAAGGTGTTCATTTTATTCATAATAATTCCTGTTAATTAACTTACTTATATTATAACAGGTTTTCTAGATAATGTCAAGCGCTAATTTGGTAGTTTCCTCAACTCGTCTAGTCCAACCTTTACCGAAAGTAGCAAAAGTAGATAATTGTTCATAATACTTTTGTCTCATTTCTTGGTACTTTTTCACAGTTTCGTGTTCGCCATTTTCTCTAACATATTCTTCAACTTTTGCCAAAGTATTAGGACCAATGCCACCATCAACTGTGGTGCCAATCATTGATTGTAAGAATTTAGCTGCACGACCAGGTCCTGCATTTACACCAAAGTCAAATACACATAGGTCTAGACCACCAGGTAAATCGTCACCTTTCATTTTATCCCAATAACCTTTTTTGTATATTGGTGCTACATCTTCGACTAATAAGTCTTTCATATCTTTAGTGCCACCATGTTCTTGATAAACTCTTTTTGTAACACCTAGATTTGTTTCGCCACCTGGGTCTTTAGGGTGATTTACATAACCACCTTCGTGATGTAAGATTGTTTTCAAACATTTGTCATAATTACTTTTCATTATTTTCCCCTTGTAATTGCTATTATTTTTTTAACTTGTGCTTCAATAACTTGAGCTCTGTTAGGCCAATGTATGTATGCCTCTGGTGATTTTGCTAATTTAATCAATAACGGTATGATAAGTTTTTCTAATTGAGTATATTTTTCTTTTTGTTCTTTACCCAAATTATCTTTTCTTAAATCATACTCATCATCCATTTGCTTTTTAGCAATATCTAATTCAGTTTGATTTTTTTCGTTTACTGCTGTTTTAGTAGAACCAACTAGAGATAGTAGTTTATCTAGTTTATTGTCTAATTTACTTACGATATCGCTTGAGACCGCCTTAGCAGTACTGTCTGCTGTTTGTTTTACTACTGTTTCTGTTTGTTTAGATTGTTCATCTGACGGTTTCTCTTTGACCGAGGTAAAACCCCAATCACCATCACCCTCAAAGCCATCTAAAAAATCAAAGTCTGCCATATATATTTCCTTTAGTTGGTGTAGCTACACACTTCTTAGATACATTATCGGATTGACTACTCAGCTTCTTGACCATCGCCTGGCGTGCTGTAGTTTCTCGATAGTATCAATTATATTTATCTTCCTCCGCCTTTAGACTTACGGTCTTTATGTTTTTTTATCGTCTTTTCTATTTGAGATTGTTTAACTGTCTTTTTACCATATCGTTCAGCAAGATTACTAGCAGGATGTGCTTCTGAAATTTTAGACATAACTTCTTTCCAACCGCCGTCAGTTTTACCATCAATACTGCCAACACTCGATACAATATTCATCTGTGTTGGTGGTAATAGTTTTACATTCTTATTTCTTTTGAGTTTTTCCATCTCTGCAATAGACATGAAGTCCTCATAAACTATACCTGTTTTTAAATTCTGAAATCTATATGTTGGCATTGTTTAGCTCTTTTTCTATTTCTTTTATTTTTTTACTTAATTCTATTGTATCTTTTTCAATACGATAACAAGTCTTTTCTATAAGTAATAACTGTTTTCTTAAAAGTTCAAATTGTTCATCATTCATTTTTATCTCCTGGGTCATTGTACTCCTTCACTAAACCATACTGGTGTTGGTCTAGATGTCCACTTTGCAAAATAAGCCTTTGCTTCTATATAGTAGTTTTTATATGATTGAATACTATCACCAGGTACTATGCATTGTGGATAATGAGACATAGCAGGCGGTGGTTCTACCCAACCATTGTCTTTTAAATTAACTGGTGGATGTTTTAAAATGTCTTTGAGCAATTTAATCGTACTGTGTTCTTTTTTATATCGGTGTGTATATTCCCTGCCAAGCTCGGTGAACAGCGAGTACAGCCAGTTGTAGTGCTGAGAAGAAGAACGAGCCCACACAGCACTAGGGTGGTGATAATGTACTGCTTTGTAAATTGTTGCTTCTTCATTTGTATTTTCTAGTCGGTATCTTTGTACTCGTCTGCCTGTTTTTGATTTTGCTTCATATTTAATGCCGTCAATCATTCGTTTTGCTGTAGATAATAATTGAGCGTATTCGACAATCATTTTGACCACATGCTTATCAACATGAAGTTCAGCACACACCGTTGTATCATTATGTAAATAAAATATATTCATGTTAGTATTATATCAGTTTAATTCTTTTTTGTCAACCCCTTTGATTCCCTGCATAAGGGATTGTAGTTTATCCATCCATATTCTTTTGAAGTCTGGATCTTGAGCAGTTTGATGTGCCTTCCATAAGTTTGCGGCTCTTCGCCAAAATAGTTCCATATTATAGTTCATAAACACCTCTTATATTATATTGTATTATTTCTTTCACTAGTTCAACATATGTAGGTTTACTAGCATATTTGTCTAGATAGTTTGCCAATTCTAATGCGTCATTGACACCGTTTGCTCTTGCCGTTCTTAGTTCTTCAAAGGCATGAACATTGTTTAGTATATGTAAATAGTCAACAACACTTTCACATTTACTATTGTACATCTTTACACCCCACCCTGGCCATTTAGTCCATGGTATAGGTAGTAAATATTGTTCATCTTTATCCCATGTTCTAATACCAAATAGATTATTACCTTCATTAGCAAATCTAGATTTACCCCAACCAGTTTCGATAACTGCCTGAGCAATAATTAGTTCATTAGGTATTTGATATTCTACTTCTATACTTTGATATAGGTAGTTGATACAACCATTTAATGATTGAACAAACATATCTTTTGATGATGTATCAATATCTGGTAATCTATGTGTTCTTTCAATAACTTTGTGAACACCATACTCTAAATTAATTTTTTGAGCTAAAGATGTAACAGCAGGATTTTCAATCCATTCTTCAATGTCAAGTTTACCTCTAATATCTTCTAAAGGTTCAGGTGTATCGAAGTTAGGACAGCCATCGTCTGTACATGGTTTATCTGAACAGGCATATACAAAAAGGTATATACCTAGAATTGTTAATATTGTTGTAAAGTATTTCATATTAGTTTCTTTAAATCTTTTTTAGTTGCATAGGGTTTATGTAATCTACAAGTGAACCATCTAAAATTTGGTTCGTCTGTAGCAGGACCTTGAAACATACCATTTGTTCCATGTTCATTGGTCGCCTCTGCATAAATTAGTTTTTTCATAAACAAAGAAAGAGCAGCGTCATACTCTTTGCAAGGTTTATATTGAGACCTAATTCGTTTAGGTGTTTCATAGATGCCTCTACGGTTGTCTATGATTCCTTTTAGTATCTTTTTTTCGTATCTATTTAATTTCAAAATGTAGCCTTTCGTTATATTTATTGTCCATAATTCATCGGTACTGGTGCACCGTTATGAGTGTAAACCTTAACACCAGGTTTACCTTTTTCTTTTGTTAGTCTAGTTCTCGTTTTCATATGTTTGATATAACTAGAATTAACATCAAAATGCCAAGGTAAGTTTTCCTCTAACATAGGAAACACATTGTCATTATCTCTTAATTCAGGTTTTAACATCATATAATATTGACGAGCAAGGTCTTCGGTTGCAAACCAAACAACACCTTGTATTTCTAAAATTTGTGGGTGACCCAAGTCACCATGTGATTTGCCATTTTTGTCAGCAAAAGAAACCATACAATACATATTACTATCTTTCATATACAGCAAAACTTGTTGCATTGTTCATGTGCATAAAAGACGGATTTCTTTTATAAGTATCGGTGGATGGGCCACGATATCTAATTCTTAATTTTAATTTATATTTTTTGATAAGATTTTTAACAAACTGTAAATGTTTGATATCAATTTTTTTCATAATTGCAACTTCGTTATCTTTTGTATAATAAAAAGCAATCTGTTTATCAAACATATTTTCGTAAAGAGTTGCAACAGAATCCCACTCTTGATATTTGTTTAGTATTTTTTGTAGTTGTTTATTCATAATATAGTCTTTCTTTTTTGTTATTATACTTATATAATACACTAAAAAGACATAGATTGCAAGCATTATTCCAATAAAAATGGACTAAAAAACCCTTGTTTTCTGCGCTTTTGTGGATTATTCCACATAAAAAAACCCTTATAAATCAACGATTTAGAATGTGTCTAAAGTATTGAAAAATAAGGGTTTTAAAAGATTAAATGTAGTAAAATTACTCTTTTTTCATGAAATTATCATCCCAATTGAATGCTTCTTTTACTAAATTGCCAGTAAATCCTTTGTACTTATTATTGACTTTTTTGTTTACAACTGCTACTAAAAACTCTGCCTCTTCAGCAGATAGACCTTCTAACATTTGAACAAAAATGACTTCTCTTTTGTTTTGTGATAATGTATTGTCACCACCTTTTGTGAAAAGATATAGTCTTTTTGCTTCTTGTTGTAAAATAGTATGCTCTGTTCCTACAGGAGCGTCATTTGCTTCATATGGAATGTCATCACCTTTTGGTAATAACCATTCTATATTAGGGTCGAAAGCACCTTTTAAAACTTGTCTTAAAGCTACTGAATCGTGGTCTTTCAATACTTTTAATTTTCTAGGTTTATCTTTTGCGTTATTTACTTTAGTAGCAATCTCACTCATTAGAGGTGGTACAGCTCTGCCAGCTTCTGCCATTGCTTGCATTCCTCTTCTGTTTGATAATGCTGGGTGTGATTGTGTTGGTTCTTGTGGCAAGCCTTCTTGACTTGCAATTGAGCCATCTGGGTTTCTTCTTATTATAACCATTTTCTTCTCCTTAACAGTTCTTTCGAAGTCTAAAATTCATCAATGACTTCGATTAAAGTTTTAAGTTTTTTGTTTATAAAGTAACCGAGTATTTTATCTCTACTTGCTACTTTGACATTCAAAAACTCATTATTAATTTTCTCCTCAAGTTCTTGAGGTATACAACTTAAATCAATTAGTTTTCGATTTCGATTGTAATTCTTTTGTTCTTCTTCGGTAAAGGTCATAAAAACTTCCTCTACCCAACTATTTATCTTCTTTTTGCTTAGAGGTCTTTGCCTTCTACCTTCAACAAACACATTATCATCTGATAATATATTAGGTATACCATCACTTCGGTCACCTTTTAATATATGCTCTTTAATATATAGACTCGGTTCTTCACCCTTACCTACAAATTTATTTAGTACAGGATTGTATTGTTTGACATATCTATCGTGTAACTGTATAAAATCTTTATCGCCTGATAATATTAATACATTTTTTTTATGTTCAGGTGCAACAATTCTTTTTGTTTTTTTTATTAGTGTAGCAATTATATCATCAGCTTCTGCCGTTTCAATTTCAATTACTTTGTATGGTAAAAATGTTTTAATCTCGTCTTTAATATTATGTAACATAGAAAAGATAGCATCCCAATCGTGTTCAGATTTTGCTCTATTTGCTTTTCTGCCTGCTTTGTAATTAGGAAATATCTCTCGTCTCCATACATTCTTACTATCACAAGCGATAACCATTTCGCCGTATTCTTTTCTAAATTTTTTATTGTGGGCACGAAGCGAATTTAGAACCATGTGTCTAACAAGTTCTTCATTTAAATCAACTCTATTTCTACCACTAATTTGAACCATTAGATTCGATATCATTATTTGATTGATGTCAACTATAATCATTGTATAAATGCCTTTAATATTCCTGTAAACAATAAAGTTGCTAAGGCACCATTTAATAATATCAATGCCCTATCATGCCATAGATATCCAACCCAAAACCAACCTAATGTTCCTATAAAACTAAAATATAAATCAAATGTATGAAAACCACCAGCTGCCCTAAAACAAACTGCAAGGAGTATGAATACACTTGCAACCCATTTAACATACCATGATAAGTCAAATTTAGGGGTAATCTTTTTAAATACTCTGGTAGAGTTTAGTGCTTTGATTTTGTCGTCTAACTTCTCTTTGTATGTCATAATAATATTATATCAGGTTATTAGCCTAATGTCAAGCATTAATCCAATTTAATATCTGGATCAAATTGTATATCTAGTTCTTGTTGTCTTTTATCTTCTTCTTCTTTATTTTCTCTTTGTTTTTTAGTCATAAGTTTACTATAATTTAAATCGGTAACTTTTCTACCGTCTTTAAGTGTATGAATTTTGGCAATAGAATCAGCAATAGTCTGCATTGGATGTTTTCTACCAAAGTCTCTTTTAAGTAACGATTTGATAGACTCAATCACTATAGCTAAATCTCTTAAAAAGAGGTCAGTTTTTGTATCAACTACATTTTCTTGAAGCACATGAATAATATCTAAAATCAAACTCTCAGTTATTTGCTCAACAAACTTATCTTCTTTTATTTGTCTTGCTTCTTCCTCTGATAGTTCAGGTCTTATAGGATCATTGTTATAAACAACTCTGTGTGCTGGAAATTTAATTAATTTACCCATTTATTGGTTCTAACTCCTCTTGTAGTTTTTCTGATTCAGTTTTTTCTAGTCGTTCTTGTTTTGCTCTTCTTGATTCTTTGAGACCGATGTTAAGTAGTTCTTCCTCTTTGGCTTGTTCCTCGTGAAAGTACTTTATCTTTTTTTCTTTTGTAGTTCTCTTTTTATCCATGAGACTGCTTGATATGATGTAGGTTTTCTAGTGACCATTCTTCGTATTGCTTTATATACAGTAGGGTTTACATCATCAGCGACTTTATTATTATCTACTATAATAAAATTACTTGTGCCGAATATTCTTTGTAATTTACCTATGTTTTGCTGTACTTGTTTATGATTTGATATAACAATAGCGTCTGGTACTTTTCTTGCTCTCATCTGATTTCTTTTGAGAGCGACTTCTAAACTTGTATTTACAAACACCATATGTACATCATAACCGATATGTTTCATTGTGTTTGCTTCTTGTTCTATTCTTGAAACATCCCTTGCTGTGCTGTCTAATATGAGACCTAAACGACCTTCTAATGCAAGTTTTAACTGTACACCAGTTCTTGCTTTTGCTTTTGCTCGTATCTCATCACGCCTTGCAATTTCTTTAGCATCCTGTGTTGCCATATTTAATGACATCTTTTCTTTTTCTAAAGCTCTAGAAAATGCATTATCACTATTGATAACTTTTAATCCCATGCCTGATAATGTTCTTTCAGATACCCATGATTTACCTGAACCAGGACCACCTGCTAGAAAGAATGCTTTGAATATATTTGGATCATACACACCTTCGGTAATGTACTTTTGAAAATCAATCATACTACTATTTATATATTTGTGTTAAATTTTTTCACCTTTAAAATTTATCTTACCTTCATTCATAAAGTGTTCTTTTAACTCGTTATAACCACCTATATGTGTGCCATTCATGACAATTTGTGGTATAGTTCTAACTTGCTTTCCTAATACTTTATATAATTCATCAATAGATAAATCTTTGGTCACAATCTTTTCCTCATACTCTAGGCCAAGAGTCTTTAGTAAATACTTGGCCTTTTCGCAATAAGTACAGCTTGGTTTACTGTAAACTGTAATCATTTATAGAACCTCCTCGATGGCATTTTCTGCCAGTTCATCTATGTCAACATCATTATTTGCATTTTCAGCAATATATTTTGCTAATCTGTTGGCGTCACCAACACCCATTTTTAAACCAATATAAACTCTATATTGACCAACTGGTGTTTCATATACTGCTTTCTCCCATGTTTCGTAACCTTGAACCATAGTCTTTGCAATAACATTGACAATTGTGCTTTCAATTTTTGAAGCAACTTCTTTGTTAGTATTTGAACCAATCTCTGTGATATATAATTCACTTCTTTGATTCATTTCACCTTGCAATTGGTCAGCAAGAGCTGCTTTTGCAATTAGTGTTGCTTTCTCAATCGCTAACTGTAAATCAGGACTTGTTCCTTGACCTACAGCATAGATATATTTGTCTGCATCCCTATTTAGTATGAGACCATCATCTATTTGGGCGTCAATATACCATTGTGGTACTTCGTTTAATAGACGACCATCTTTCATGTTTGCTTCTTCTTTAACTTTGTATGTCTGACTACAATTTGCCAGAGTTAAAGCCATTAAAGAAACTAATATAATTTTCATCATGTGTTTTACTCCTTCACTTCTTCCATTACATTATCTATTACTTGTAAAGTTTTTGATAAACTTACTTTATCAGAAAACTCACTCCAATGTACTGTCAAAACAACAATACAAGTTATAATGACTAATAGTTTATACATTATTTTTTTGTTTCCCAAACACCATTTTCATCTAAACAAATCATCCCTGGTGTTTTAAAAGGATGGTCTGGTCTTGCATACTGCCTACAATAAGCAGGAGTAGTTAAGTCTGCATAATAAAATTGGGCAAATAGTTCCCAATAGTTAGGTCCGTCATATCCGTCTTGACATTCCATTACTTCTTCTTTTGTTGTCTCTGTTATTAAACATTGACTATCTAAACATTTTTCTTTAATTATAACTTTTATCATGCAAGGATTTTCATTTAACCATTTTGATTTCTCACCTGCAAGTGCATAATTACATATCAATAAAAATGTTATCATTAATAACATTGAATATATCATTGGTCTCCAAGGGTCTTGCATTATGAATTTGTACTTTCTGTTATCTTCCAACGACCATCTGGTAATTGGCATACTGTTCCTGTTTCACTTTCTCTTGATATACCATTCATTGGCCAAGAGTGTTCGATACTAATAACTGACTCGTAATCTCTACATCTGAAATTATGATTTACATAAGTTCTATTGATTGTTATAGAACCCCAATTACCATTAGCAGAATTACCCCAATTTGTATGGGATCTTTTGCCTGGTGCTGTGTTTAGTGTATCTACAAATATTGCTGTGTGTGTATTCATATCAGTTTGATAAAACATTGCCGAACCCCACATGGCACCTATCACAGTACAGGCAGCCGTTAGTTCAATATTTGTATTCAATAAAGCTCTACAAGTTGTATATCCTGTAACTGCACCGACACCAGTTCCCATATGTGTTGCAACCTGTTTTTGGCTACACCCAATTGTGAATAGTGTTAATAGTATTAATAAAATTTTATTCATCTTTATTATCTTCTTTTTTATCACTTAATAACTTCCAAAAATTATTTAATGCCTTTAGTTCACCAATAGGTGTTGGTAATATTTGTTTATTACTACAACCTGTTAATAATATTAATAATACTAATACTCTAATCATCTACCTATATCCTTAATACCACTTTTAGGTATGACTTGATATGCACCTTTATTGTAAGCAGGTGCAACTGTAAATTTTTTAGATTCTTCTAATCGCCAATTGTTATGAGGTTTAGTACCACCTACTTTTGTGGGAACTCTATCAGTAGAAATAGAATGCCTTATTGTCTGAGTAACAAGAGGCTTGCCTACTTCCCACCAGTTAGGAATAACTCTGAAATTTCTTTTACTAATTTTTCTATCTGGATCAATACCTAGACTAATTAAATATTTTCTGTGTTTTTTTCTTGCCTCTAATAATTCAGGTGTTAGAGGTAACTTGTTTCGTTTTTTCTTCTTAAATGATGTATAATATAAACTCATAATATCTCTTATTATATACTAAAATGATGAATTAGTCAAGCTGTCTGTAAACTTTGGCATAAAATCGTGTTTAAAAAACTGTCTGCCATTCCACTTTTGACCGTAATCTGTATATAAACTGTCATCATCTGGATAACCAGTTTTACCATATACATCACCATAAGTGGCATAGTACTCTGAACCGACTATCATATCGACACCAGAGTCACCAGTAAAATTACTAGCAGTTTCTTTATAATTCTTATCACAGAATGCCTTGACTTTTTCTTTTAGTTCTTTAGAATTTAATCTCTTTAATTGAGATAATGGTACATTTCTAAAAATGGTACTGTGAGATTTGAAATAAGGGTCATATCTTTCTTCGAAATCTTTATACTCTCTCCAGTATGTTAAATGTATTGTACCTTCTTTACTCATTACAGTCCTTGTTTTTATATTCATCTGATTGTAGAGCACATTTATATGTCTTATCAGTTTTAGCTCTTAACTCTGCTGAGATACTATCTAATATAGATGGTAAATGTTTCTCAAAAGCAGATATCATTTCTAGAGAAAACATATGAGCAATTCTTTGCAACTCTGCCTCGAAAACAGAGCTATCAACTGAGTTGCCTTGTATTTCTGTTTGAATAACATGACCTATAACTGCCTTGTTATAGTCATTAGCCATGGCAGAAGAAAACCAAAAGAATAATCCCCATGCCCAAACACATATTATAATTAAAAATGTTTTCACTAATAACCTCCGTTTAGTTCGTATGAAGCCCAACCACATTCCATAAGGTTAGACAAGTAAACTTTTTGTATTGTTGCATTAGGTTTAATTCTATCAAATTTTGCAACAACGCTTCTTAAATTATAAGCTCTTATTTTTTTTTCTGATATTTTGCCCCAAGCGGACTTGTAAATTACTAAAAATTCATGTTTATCTATTTTCATAATGTAGTTCCTTTTCAATTTCTTTATCAATTAAATTTTCAGATATAACTTCAAATAAAGTTTTACCTTTTGAGAAAAGTTTAGTTTTTGCAATAGCAATTCTTTTCTCTAAATTAACAAGACTTATTTCTTGTTCTTTCATAGTGTTTTTTTTCATAATATACATATACTATATCAGAGTTTAGGACATAATGCAAGCATTATTCCAATAAAAATGGACTAAAAAAAGGTAGTAAAATCAAGAGTTTAGAGAGTTATTTAGAATAATTCTAATGTGTTTCAGTATGTGAAACGATATAGAGACACCTAGGGCGTTAAAAATGAGTGAGTTTGTTCTACTTTTGTTCTTCTTTATGCCAACGACTCAATCTGCCTCTAAAGTAGTGTTTTGAGGGTTCATATCTATTAGATACATTATCATACCACCACCTTGAGAAAGAATTGAGCATAGTTTTAAACTGTGCCATCTTCTTCGCCCTAGTGTTGAAGTTTGAGATATCAAATCAAATTTCGGATTTAAGTATTGCTTTTCAGCGTTACTCATTCCTATTTAGACAAATTAATTTTTTGATATTTTTTTGAGCGACTCTTTGAGAATATCAGAGCCACCGATACGAACATTGATAATACCATTGTAGTAATCATCATTCTCTAAAACTTTTCTTTCAAATTGTTCTCTTGCCTCTAGATAACTTGCAACGCCTCTGCTCGGACAATAATGTAATATTTCTCGGGTAAATCTATGTTCACCCCATTTAAGGACATCATCATTTAGGTGAGAAGAAGAACCCCAATAAGTTTTCCAATCACTTTCCTTTGTGCCTCGTCTTTTGTTCTTTCGACCTTTAAGTGGTTTCTTTGTAGTTTTGAATTTTGCTAACTTCTTACCGACATACATTTTGTGATTTACTAGATTTGTTATCAGATAAACAAAAGCTTCACAATCTTCTGGAAGTTCTTCGACTACTTTATCATTATAGGTCCAGTTAGTCCCAGTTTTCATCAATGTCCGTTACCGTTTCTTCAACTTCTTCGTGTTCTTCACCACAAAATGGACAAAATTGTTCTATATAATCTTCAGGCAAATCATGTTTTACTATGTAAGTTGCCGAACAGTTATCACATACTGTTTTTAAATTAGGGTTTTTGGTCATAGTTTAAATCCTTTAAATGTCTCTTTCTCCACATCTTGTTTAATACCACCAACAACATAACTTTCTATCTCAGTCTCTTGTGGTGCATTTTGTAATCCTCGACTATTCAACCAATGAGTAGTCCAAGGTAGTGGATTATTATTTGTAGGTTGGTCATATGGTCCTTTTAGACCAATTGCCTTCATTCTCTTATTTGCCATAAATTCTACATACTGATTAAGTAATATATCGTTTAGGCCAATCATAGAGCCGTGATTAAACAAATACTTTGCCCAATCTTTTTCTTGTTGAACAGCTATATCATACATTTCATAAACAAGTGGTTCACATTCGTTCATAATATCTAACATCTCTTTATCATTTTCATTTCTACGATAGTTATTTATGATGTTTTGTGATACTGCAAGATGTAAATTTTCGTCTCTAGCAATTAGAGATATAATCTTAGCAGAACCTTCCATAAGTTTCAATTCACCAAATGCAAATGAACAAGCAAATGAAACATAAAATCTTATACCTTCTAATATGTTTACATTAATAAGAGTAAGATATAAGAGTTTCTTCATTTCTCTCATTGTGCCTTTACCATTTAAGTGATATTGATGAGCATATGTAATAAATTTATCATAAGCTTCAGTTACAGTTTTTGCTCTATCCATAATCTCTGGTGTATCAATAATAGTATCTAACACAGCTGTTGGGTCTGAATAAACATTCTTCATTATGTAGGTGTAAGAGCGACTATGTATTGTTTCACTAAAGTCCCATGCAACTAACATAGATTCTAATTCAGGTAAACTACAAAATGGTAAGAATGCCAAACACGGCCCACGACCTTGTACACTATCTAATAATGTTTGATATTTTAGATTAGATGTAAAGATGTGTTTCTGTTCATCTGATAGTTGTTGAAAATCGTTTCTATCTTTTTGTAAAGATACTTCTTCTGGTCGCCAAAAGAAACCTAATTGTTGTTGATTTAACTTTTCAAAAACAGGATATTTCTGTTGGTCATATCTTTGTGTATTTGGTTCTGCACCAAAAAACATAGGTTGTTTTAGCCAATCTACTTTGTCTGTATTAAATGTTTTCATTATATTGCACACGCCTCACAGTATTCTTGATAATCTTCATCTGATTTAAATTCCTCTCTAGGTTTCATATCATCTTTTACACCATCATGCCACCCAACTGGATGAGCAGGTTCATCTATATCTGCTTTTGCGTCATATGTGTTTTGATAATATGAAGTTTTCCAACCTAACTTATATGTAGTCAATAAGTCATTTGCCATTACCGAAGTCGGCACCTCGCCGTCGGTATAATTTTCTGGATTGTAACTCCAGTTTCCACTTATTGCCTGGTCAAAATATTTCTGCATAACAGAAATAGCATTAATGTAACCTTCGTTACTTTTCATGTCCCATAATAATGTGTAGAAATTCTTTAGTCTGTTGTAGTCTGGAACTATTTGTTTGAGTGTTCCTTTTTTACTTTTTTTAATCGAAAGAAAATCACGAGGCGGTTCAACACCGTTCGTGGCATTTGAGACAACTGAACTACTTTCTGACGGCATTTGAGCAGAGAGGGTACTGTGTCGTAATCCGTTCTCTTTGATATCTTTTCTAAGAGTATTCCAATCATAACTTAATTTCCTTTTGACTAAAGTATCAACATCTTTTTTGTATGAATCTATTGGCAGAATGCCATCGCTATATTTAGTCTTATCAAAGTATTCACAGGCACCTCGTTCTTTAGCCAAAGTATTACTTGCTTTCAATAGATAATATTGAAATGCCTCTGTAATTTCATCAACTAGTTTCCATGCCTCTTTATCATCATACTTAACTTTGTTCTTTGCAAGAAAATGAGCAAGACCGATATAACCTATACCTAAACTTCTTCTTGCAAGTGTAGATTTCTTTGCAGCTTCTACTGGATATTCTTGATAATCAATTATTTCTTCTAATGCTCTTACTGATAAATCACATAAGTCCTCTAAATCTTCTTTATCTTTTATAAGACCTAAATTAATAGCAGATAGAATACATAAAGCAATTTCACCATCAGGATCATCTATGTGTTTTATAGGTGTTGTTGGTAGTGTAATTTCTTGACATAGATTAGACATATAGACTTTATCTTTGAAAGATGAATGAGTATTACAATGGTCTATATTCATAATATAGATACGACCTGTTTCTGCTCTTTCTTTAAGTAAGTCCATGAATAGAGTTTGAGCTCTAATTTTCTTTTTACTGATTGATGTTTTTCTTTCATACTTTTCATACATCTCATCAAACTCTGGCATACCAAATGCTTCATATAAACCAGGTGCTTCATGTGGTGAAAATAAAGTTATATCTTCATCTTTAATAAATCTTTCATAAAATAGTTTAGATATTTGTATAGAGTAATCAAGTTTTCTAACTCTATTGTCATCTGTGCCTTTGTTATTTTTAAGAACTAATATATCTTCTATTTCTTGGTGCCAGATTGGGAAGTGAACTGTTGCTGAACCTCCTCTAACTCCGTTTTGTGTACAACACCTAACCGTTGCTTCAAATTTTTTAAGGAAAGGAATGACACCAGTATGTTGTATCTCACCTCCACGAATTTTCGAATTGATTCCTCTAATTCTTCCTGCATTGATTCCGATACCTGCTCTTTGGGCAACATAACGACCAATAGCCATATCGGAACTAAAGATACTAGGAAGAGTGTCATCGCTATCAACCAATACACAACTCGCAAACTGCCTAAGAGGAGTACGAACACCAGCCATAACAGGCGTGGGAATATTAATTTTAAATCTACTGATTGCGTCATAGTATTTTTTGACATATTGTAACCTACTTTCTGTTGGGTACTTTGCAAATAATGTAGCAGATATCATCATATACATAAATTGTGGTGTTTCAAAAATCTCACCATTACTTCTATCTTGTACTAGGTACTTATCCATGACTTGTCTTAATCCTGCATAAGTAAAACTGTAATCTCTTTCATGGTCAATCCACATACCCATTCTATCAATCTCTGCTTCGGTATAATTTTCTAATATACCTTTGTCATATAATCCCATATCAACAAGACTTTTAATGTGGTCTATAAACTTTGGGTGTTCCCATAATCTATGAAATAATTTTTTACGAAGTGAAAATAATAACAATCTAGCTGCAACATACTGATAATTAGGACTATCTAAACTAATCAAATCATTTGCTGATTTAATTAATATTTGTTGTATATCCTCTGTTGATATCTTATCGAAGAATTGTAAACCACTATTCATTTCAACATGAGAAGCACTAACACCTGCAATACCTTCGGTTGCAAAACCAACCATTGAATGAATCTTGTCAATATTCAAGGACTCGAAGCCCCTACCGTTTCTTTTTGTTACATTTATTTCTTCGTTAGAGGTCATGTGTTAAATCCTTTTCCAGTTGTTGATATGTTGTAGTGCTGTAAGTCCGCTGTATGTGTTATTACTTATAATAGTTTGTATCTCTGCTGATGTCTTTCCTGAAATTATTATATCATTAATATCTTTATATTTCAATGTCTTTGGCCATACAACCAAATTAAATTTTTTATCAACAGCTTTTATCATACGGTTTATAATCTCTTGATTGCGTGGTTCATTATCGAATATCATAGTGCATTGTTCATGATTAATTTTTATATCTGCGTCAGCACCTGCAAGTGCGACAGCATTGTCTAAGAATAAACTATCAATAGGTCCTTCAGTAATCATCACAGGTTTATTTAAATTTAATCTATCAAGACCATATATCTTTTGTTTTGTTTCATCAAACTTAATTGTAATATACTTTGGTTGTTCTTTACCAAATGCACGACCTTGAAAAGCAAAGAAGTTACCTGTTCTATCATAGAAAGGTATTACAACTCTAGGATGGTCGTCTCTTAAACTAGGAAACTTATTAGGTATAATACTATTAGTCCATTCATAAAATTTAGGACATAGATAAAACTTATCCCAATGTTCTTTAGGTATTAATCTTTTATATACAAATTGTCTTGCTGGGTGTGTCTGTACTAACTTATCAAAACTCACTAACTCATCTAATGTTCTTTCGTGAGCAGTTTTTTTCTTTAACAATTTAGATGGTGTAAAATCAAATTCTGGTTTTTCTTCTTGTACTTTACCATCTTTAAATCTTTCAAAGACATATTCTTTGTGCATAGTAGGATCTAAAAATTTAATTAGATTGCCTAGTGTCTGCCCCATGCCACAATTATGGCATTTGAAAAACATATCAGATTTTTTACGATAGACAAAACCTCTGGCCTTTGATGATGATTTTTTAGAATCACCACAATGTGGACACCTAAAGTTATATAAGTAATCTGATTTTCTTTTAAATTTTTCTAATCTTGTTGAGAGAAGATTGAGGAACTTGATATCAATATAAGAGGACATATGTACACATTATAACAGGTCCATATGGTAAAGTCAAGCACTTAAAACATATTAAATAATACACTATCAGGATTAGACATCATGAGTCCAATAATAATGGATCCGCCAATAATAACCCAACGCCATTTCTCTAATACACCAACTCTTTCAGATAATTGAGTTCTTACCATTCGTATTTCATCTAACATTTTGTTTTCAGATTGTATTTGAAATTCTCTTAGTTCTCTACTATTAGTGGTTATTCTGGAGTGTAATTCTTTGAGGTCATTATCCCATTCTTTTCTTCGGGATTCTAAAGTAATAAAGATATCATCATCTGTCTGCTCTGCTCTTGTTAGTTTCTGTTCTTGTTGAGCAATCATACCTTTTAATGATATGGTAATTTCAGTAAGTTTATCTACAGCAACTTCAAGTCTTTGATGAATGAGCTCACCAGTCTTAGCGTCTTTCTTTAATAATGCTATATCTGTTTTAAGTTTTTCTAGGTCTGACATGCTTATATTTATTCTTATTCTGCTTCATAGTATTCTTTATAAGATAATATAATTTGTCTTTGTTCAGCTAATTTATTTCGTATATCTGCAAAGTTAAGTGCTAACTTTTCATAACCTGTATCAGTTAATGCAAACAAAGCATAGTCGCCATTCTTATCATTTTTTACTTTTTCAAAAACTTCTTCAGCGTTATCTTTTGTAATAATAATCCAATCAATGTCTTGCAATTCTAAAGGAGCAGGATCCTCTATTGCTAAAGGTTCTCTTTTCTTTTCTATACTATAAGTTTGTATCGTCTTTACACCAGCAGCGCAACTACTCAGTAGTATTGCTATCAGGCCAAAAACTAGGACATTCCCTATTTGGCGCACCATTTAACTCCTCCTCTGTTAGTGGACTACCAGACGCAATCTCCATACATCTAGCAGCACTATCACTTGCTTTGTTTATAATCTTTTCTACAAGACCAGGTTTGTTTTCTGCAAGATTACCAATATCATGCTTACCTAATCTTTTATTCAATGCGTCTCTATCTGCTTGTAATTTAGCATTGACTTCTTCTATTTGTTTTATTGTACTTCTTATTTTTTTCAAGTCTTTTGTTTGTTGTTCAATAACTTGATTACTCTCTTGTACAGCTGTCTCTAATTTAATCTGATTTGTTTTAAGTACAGCATTATCTTTTTGTAATTTGTTTACATACAGATATCCACCACCTGCACCTGCTAACATTACTAATACTAAACCTATTTTTAAACTACTAAACATTATTTTTTCTCTAATTTTTTAATTCGTTTTTCTAAATCGTCAATCTTCTTTGTTATTTTAGGATACTTTTTTCGCCATGCTTCTGGATCATTTTGCAACCATGTCCAACCCCAACGATTTACTAGATATTCTAATGTACGGTCAAACTTTGCTACACCCCATGTTGCCATTTTTGTATCTTTAAACCAAAACAAAAATGCAGCGCCAAGTAATGAACCTGCGATGGCAGTATAAATCCATAATCTATCTGTAGCCATGCGTTCAATCATTTCCCACATTATTTTTTAATCTCCTTTTTACACAATTCATAGTAAGTACCCATAGAGTGGTCAGAAAAACCATCAATTTTGAATTTTAATAAACCCCTCCATGTGCCTTTTATCCATTGTGTAAACATATACCATCTACTGAAACCTTCTTTTAAATTGCCATCACAGTCAAAATATTTTAACTCTGTGCTTTTATGGGAAAATCCCACAAGTTCAGGTGGTACTTTTGTTACGATATCATTATTATTTCTAATACGATAACAATTGAAATTCATATTTTTAATTAATTCTTTGTCGCCGACTCGTGGTGAACCATAAGTATAACATACAGATTTAGGATCGTCCATTCTATCAGTATAAAGAGTTGCAAGAGCAGCTCCTAAACTATGACCTGTTACGACTAATTGTTTACCTTTACCATTTTCTTTATAGTGGGTCCACAATGTATCCCAAATATCATTGAGAGCGTGTCTAAATCCAGAGTGTATTTTACCTTTTGATCCTGTAGAATTATTATCAGGCATCCATTCTCTTTTCGATTTAAGAAAAGAAACATCTGCCTTAATATCTTCCCAAGATGTAGGTTCAGTACCTCTAAAAACAACTACATAATTTTTATCACAGCTTAGTACATAACATTCAGTACCACCCTCTGAAAACATAGTAACATTATCCCAATCTTTTGTGTATATTTTTCGAAAGTCTTTCTTAGCTAAATATGAGTTCATACTTAAACGAGCACACATTGTAGCATTTTCCCATGAAAACTTATTGTTCAACACACGAGCCATAATTAATTATCCTTGTTTTTTAACCATTGATACAACGCCCCATATGATAGCTGCATACGCTGCTAACTTTACGAAAGGGCCGCCTAATACAATTAGGAGACCAAGTGCAACTAGTGAAGCACCTGACCATGTTGATATCTCTTTTATTCTTCCTTTTAACCAATCCATTTGATTTTTCTCCTTTGTTTGATTATCTCCCCATGCTGCCATTTCAGCAGTTAGGTAAAGACTTCTTACTTCTTCTTTTTTAGTTCCTTTATCCATTTTTCTCTCACTTTAACATTCTCTTTTTTTCGTAATGGATTGAGTGCAGCCATAGGTTTTAAATAACTCATTGAAGGAACTTGAAGTCCCATGGCATATTCTTTAACAAATTCTTTATATGACTTTGACATCTACTACTTAGAACCACGAACCTTTTTTGCTAAATCTTTATCAGCACCACCCCATGTTCCAGATGATTTAGTTACAAAACTATTTACTCTTGCAAACGCCCATTGTTGTTGCGTTGCACCAGGTCTATGTCCACCTTTCCATGCAGCCATACCTCTGTTGTAAACTTGTTTTAATATTGAGTAAGGCATACCTGTTTTCTTTGCCTTATTTTGTAGACCCTTGATTGCCTCATCTAAATCTGCTTCTTTCATCGCCATAGCTTTTAGATGTTTTACTTTTTCTTTGATTTCATCTTTAGGTCTTTCTAAATCAGGAACTGTTCTATCAATAGTCTCTTTAATTTTAAATCTTCTTAATAGTCTATCTTTCATAGTTTCCTTATCTTTCTTTTTCTTCATAACCACAGTAGATGAATCATCACCTGTTCCTACAACTGCTGTACCTGTAGCATTTGCTGGGGCATCTTCACCATACATTTTTTTATATTTTGTTGTAAATGTAGATTGTTTTGTTTTTGCTTTCTTATCGCCAGGTGCTGCTTTGTAATCGTCATTATCATCTGATTTCTTATAAGTGCCTCCTTTTTTCTTAAAGAAAGCTGCTCTTTTCTTTTTAGTGTCTTTATCTAATGTTTTGTAATACTTTTTAGGTTGAGTACCTTTTACTTTTTTGACATCTTTATCTTGTGGTTGTGCGTCTAAATCTTCTTTTTTAGATTTCTTATTCTTCTTCGCTGCTTGTTGAATTTTATGACCTAGATAAGCACCCGCAGCTGCTCCTGGAACACCGGCAGTCAAACCTCCGAGTACAGCGCCTGCAGCTGCACCAGTAAGTCCCTCATCTACTTTTTCATACTTAGGACTCTTTCTCTTTGTGCCATCAGCTCTAGGTATTAAACCTTTTGCTTTTAAATGTGCCTTATCAGTAAAACCTGCTTTACCTGCTTTATGTCTTTTCATAGCGTCTGCTGTATTAGGCGTTGGCATATAAGTCCTCCGTTGTTAAATATACATTTCTATACTTGAATACATCATAACCCATAATAGTGTCTGTATTACCTTCAAATATAACTTCTTCGTTTATATTTATGACTATATCACCTTCTAAATCTGTAATATCTCTATTTACTCTGTAAGTGCCGTGTCGTAAAGGTTCCCCATAGTTTTCGTTTACTTCAAACTCAAAACCATTTTCTCTTAAATGTTTGTAAACTGTTTTTTCTACTTCTAAATTTTCACCATTTTCTTCTTTGAAAAATGCTATAGCTGCAGCTGCAGAGGTCGTTATTGGTCCTCTGATACCTACTTTACCTAATAATCTTTTGAGATTGAATACGAAGCGAATTAATAATGTGTATGCTTCTCTTGCTTTTGGCAACTCTTGACTAGAGAATGTTTTGAGAAAATTCTTTGATTTGATTAGCACTTTACCTTTATCATCTATGATACCAAATTTAAATGCTTTGGTCTTATTGAAAGGCGTTACTAAAAGTTTTAAAACTCTGTATGCGATTAAGGCGTCTATTACTCTTCCCATTTATATTTTTCCTAACTCTGCCATAACATTTTGATTTATTCGTACATCGGTCATATCATTCTCAGGCATATAGTGTAAGTAAACAAGAATGGTTTTAAGTAGAGGCCAATGCTGTCTATCTATCTTAAAAAACAATAGAGTAGTAGCGGCATCTATGCCAAAAACATTTGCCAAAACAATTATATGATTAATAATTAATCTTGACTTTAATTCTTTAGATGTATCATACTTTCTAAATAATCTTTTCAGATATTTAAATCGTTTCATATCATCTAAAAACTCTTGTTCATCCACACATGAAGGATTATCGTAATGTTTGATAGCAAACATATTAATATTCTCAGGTGTGAGATGTTTAAAATCACTCATAATAAAACCAATCTGTACATATCAATATATATGTACTTAATTAAACTAAATTCGCAAATACTTTGTAAGTGTTATTAGGCTGTTTTTCCCAATTAAATTCTAGTTTCAAACCGCCTTCTTTTCTGTGAGATATACCATCACCATTTTCAATATCACCTTCACCAGATGTTGTATTGTCAGATGTTTTACCATATCTTCCACCAAACTGAGAAACTTCTACTACTGATTTGCCATTGTTACCTTCAACTTTAGGTATAGTGTAACTTAAGCCAATAGTTCCTAGTTTCATCGCTAATTGATGCATAGCAGCGTCTGGTTGTACATATTCTTGTTCAGCGATTGCACCTACGAAAGCATTAACTTTTTGTAATGATTCAGGATTTGCAACATCAAAGATACCCACATTGTCATTTTCTACTGACTGATGAGAAAATCTATCTGTATATCCTGCTTCATTAAATTGTTTAAAGCTCTTCATTTTTTTCTTCCTTTTTCTTTTTAGGTTTTTCTTCTTTAACAACAACCTCTACATTAGGATTCTCAGTTGTTATTTCAGAAAGTACCGAATTAGAATCTTCGTATTGTTTTCTCGCTCTTGGCGATAAACCATTTAATTCTTCCTGTGTTAATTTGTCCATTAATCTTTTCTCCTAAGAGGTTGCAATATCAAGAGCCTGTTGTTTTTCAGCAGGCATTGGTGCGTCTTTATCTGCAAGTTGTTTTAAAAACATATCACATTGTTGTATCGCACCTGCTAAAGCATTCAAATTATTTTTCATGCTAACAATCTTGACTTCACTATCCTCAATTTGTTGTTTCACAGTTTGAAAATCTTTCTCTAGGTCAGACTTTCTCGTTTCAATTTGTTCTTTACTAATACTCATTATATCTCCATTTTAATTTAAGTAAGGAGGGGGCGAACCCCCTCCCCAAAGTTTTAAGTAATCAACTATTCCTAACTATTACTGGTCAGCAATTGTTGGAACAGTAACATCAGAAATGAAACCTGACACATGGTAGACAGTAGCAGAAGCGCCAACTAGGTCTATAACATATGATTGAGGTGTTACTAATGAAATGATACTGTTTGAGTTACCATCTGAAAACACAACAGCGTTACTGTTACCATCAGTATCTAGGTGTGTAATAGCACCTTTGAAAAAGATAGTATTACCAGCAGTTTTGATGATGTGGTCAGTAGCGTCTGCAGCTGCACCACCGTAAATAAATCTGAAAGACAGACCAGCACTTGGTGTTGGTAGTGTTACAGTTGTATTTTGTGATGTATCAGGGAAAACATTTGTTCTTCCTGCGTTAGTAGCAGCAGTTAGTGTGATTGAAGCAGTATCTGCTAAAGCAACAGGTGCTGCTAAAGCGTTAGCCATTTCAGCGATTGTTACTTTTTTGTTTATCGGTGTTCCACTTGGATCATCAACAACATGAAGCAAATCTTCTCTTGCTGTAGCTGTTCCTAGTGAAGTTAATGCCGTGATTTTTTTATCAGCCATTTTATTTCTCCATTTAATTTAACCCCTTATGTATTCGGGGAATGTTAGCCCAGACATTGAAGTTATCTCGTCAGGGATCAAGTGTATAGGGAATATTAAGTTCCCTATACAAATTATTTATAAGACTTAATTACTTCTATTATGAAGTAGTTACGCCTTTAAGTATAGTAGCACTTCCAGAAGCAGAACCTGATTTAGTTTCTAATACTAAACCATCAGCGTCAGTAGTAAATTCTTCAGCACTAAATTTATTACCAGTACCATCTTCATTTACTAAGAAGCCATCTTCGTCTTGTAATAGTCCAACTCTTCCGACTTGTGTATCAACACCAAAACCAGTTCTATATGCCTGAGTTCCAACAACGCTTGTAGCACCGTCAGCACCCTCAATTGCCATTGAGATACTATTTTGTTCAATACCTTCACCAGCATCAGCAGAGAACAATAAGTTAATATTGTCTGCAACGATAATTGGTTCTGAAACTGTAAATGAAGTTTGAGAAGCAACTGCTGTGATTGTTAATGTATTGTCTGTACTAACTCCTGTAGCACCATCGCCATCAGTAATTGAAGCAGCAGGTGTTCCACCAGCGCCGTTTACTGTAACTACTTGTCCAACAGCGATTGTTCCTGATACACCATCAACTACAACTGTTGTTGAAGCTGTTGTGATTGCACCATTTACTGTGCCTGAAGCACCAGAAGAAGCGTCTAATACGATACTGTTATCTGTTCCTTGAGCACTTGCTGTTTCTGATAAAATACCAGAAAAAGTTTCGCTATCTGCTTGCATTGTTGCAGTACCATTTACATGAATAAAGTTGTCTGCTAATCCAAGATAACCAGCGTCAGTAGTATTTAATCTACCTCTGAAAGTTAATGTGTTTGTGCCTGAACCAGAATAGTACTGAGCATTAACTGTATTGTCAGTTACCATATCTGTTGCGCCTATTTCATTTAGTGTAATATATACTTTGTTTGTTATAGTGTTATTCGCTGTAGCAGCGGCACTAGTAACTGTGATTTCCTCGTCAAAGGTCAATACTAAATCAAAGTCAGAAGCGTCTGCTTTCGCACCGTCTGTCCAATCAATAGATAGTAAGTTCGCTGACCTTAATTGCGTACTCGATAAATTTCTAATTGCTACCAAGATTTCAGGATCGGCACTTGCGTTATCATTACCAGTAGCAGCACTTGCTGTACCAGGTTGAAAAACCCATCCTTTACTTGTCGCAGTTACAAATTCTCGGGAGTATGACGAGTTAGAATCCATCGGTAGACTTTTAGGTCTAGCCTCAGTATCTACTGTTTTTCCCCATATTGCCATTTTAATCTCTCCTTATTAATAAGTTGTTTAGTTTGTTAATTAACTATTACTATTTATCAAAAACCAAATCTCTTGAGCTGATTTATTGTAGATGATGTACTAGTATGTTCGATTCCCATGCCTCCAGCTGCCCTAAATTGTTGAACATTTTTTGGATAGTCATCAATTAATATTGCAGGTCTCTTACCCACATCACTACCTTTCATAGCAAAGTTCTTCTTTTCTTTACGCCTCACTATGTTTATCATTCTATTTTGCGTATATCCTACTTCTTTTCGTAACCATCTCATCTTTCCTGGTATACAGTTAGGATCTTCTACACTATATGCTGATAAAATATGAGGTTTATACTTACTTAGATAAGACCAAAGTTGTTTACCATCTCTAGTCCAAGGCATATTTGCCCAAAAGTTTTTTGTTTTTCTAACAGATTCCCAATCTTGTCCAGACCTTAAACCTGTCCAATCTTGTCCAGTTGCCCTTTTAGCTGCAAGAACAAAATCACATAACACTCCGTCCATATCAACATAGATACGAGGCATATCGCCTTTCGCTTCTCTGTAAAATTCTTTATAATCTCTCATAAGAGATTGTCCCCTTAATGTAGATTACCGTTAGGTGTATTTTTGCCTCCAGAGAACACGCCTATTTCTACATTAGGATTGACCTCTACTTTAGATTTGCCTAAACTCATCTTTAATTTTTTCTTATCAAGACCTTTTAAATCTGGTTTACTTTTAGAATTTTTATCTAAAATAGCATTTGCAAGACCAGTTCTTAATGGTATCTCTCCTGTTTCAGGATTTGGTTCAGGTTTAACAGTTTTGTCTTTTTCTATTTTAAGTTCAAGTTCTAACTTTTGAATCTTATCTTTAAGAGCTTGTACATCTTCACCACCACCGTCTTTGTCCATAGCTCTGATTTTAGCAATCTTAACACCTGGGGCATTGTCTTTATCTATTGCTGGTATTTCTTTTGCTTCGTTTGTAGAAGGTACTAAAAGATAATCTCTTAATTTATTCATACTGTTAGCAGCGATAGCAATTTTATTCATCCACCAACTTGGTAATGAATCTTCTGGATTCATACCTTGTAGTTTAGATAACATTTGAGAAGCATCCTCAATAGCAGTTTTACATTGTCTTACTGCCGATGCTACATCGGTGTGACCATCTTCTCTAACTTGTTGTAGTGCTTCTCTAAATGTTTTATTATATTTCATATTATCTTTCCAATAATTCTTCTGCTTTATAGTTTGTTAAAAAGTGTGAATTGTAAGTAGAAATAAAATCTCTTACTTCACCCATTTTGTACATAGACTTGATTACACCTTTGTCACCAACTTTGTGTGGTTTCATTTCAGATGGTTTCATACCTTTTGCTAATGCAGGTGG
>Ga0208134_1000409_pt1 | contig 28395 bp, 52 predicted proteins | sample VirMetDEL_Mar_31_FD_184515 | JGI IMG/M metagenome (GOLD analysis project Ga0208134, IMG submission 184515) | Aqueous microbial communities from the Delaware River and Bay under freshwater to marine salinity gradient to study organic matter... | ecosystem: Environmental > Aquatic > Marine >...
TAGTTTTAATGGTGAGGATCAGTACCAAATCTATGTTACTTGTACAAATGGAAAAAAACATCAGGTATGCCCTGTCGATGATAGCGTTGAGGTGATAGATGAAAATAGGTGATTTAGTTTATGTAAGTGATGAGGCTATCGTTCCGAGCGGTGCTACCCTACACGGGTTCCCCGCCTTGGTTGTCTCCATACCCAATGAAGAAGATTTAATTGTTATGGCTGGAGGCACAAAGATCCTCGTAAGCCGCCAAGATTGCCGCATATACGGCGAGGAGGTCACCAATGGCTAACATATACTGGAACGAAGAGAAGGCACCTGAAACAGAGACGAGAGAGGCTCTAATGAAGGAGCTTGTAGAATGCACTGACGATGCCTTCGACATTAGATTCGGTGGTGATGGTGCCGGTAAACATGTCGCTGTATATGTTGAGGCTCCTTCAGACGGTCGTGACCCTTACCCTTGGAAGAAACGATTGCCTCCCAAGTTTATGGGGTGGAGAGTTGTAATAATCTTCTGCCCCCCTACCTATGTCAAAGAAATTCTCAACTGGGTACGAGGTGACTGATATGTACGATAGAACATACATTATCGTCAAAAGGCTTTTTGTGGAACTACATAGGGTCAAGTACAATCATGTTGATGAGGACGAGATATATAAAAAAACTGCTGCTATTCTTCAGCAATTGAAAGAATTAGAAACTATTTTAAAGATAAAGATTGAGGGGTGAACCATGGGACAAAGAAGATTAAGGAATCCATTTAAAATTACAAAGACCATCGTGGAAAGGTTTGATACCCTTGACCGAGGGGATATAGGCTGCTACGGTATCCTACTACCCCACTCCCCTGCGGAGCCCATGATATACGAGAGCAAGCCTGTCGCAGATAAAGCTTATGCTTATCTCAAGAAAGTATGGAAATTGGATGATTAACATTGGCGATTTAGTTTATGATAACTGCGATACACAAAAGACACTTGGTTTAGTTACCAAATCAATGCACGGGCGATGGCTCATACATTTTTTAAATGAACGAAAGGTTTGGCTTTTCGCGAGGGATATAACAAAGATATATGAACGATGATGGAAAAATAAGAGTAAAGTCTGGTCGCTGGGTGATACCGCAAGTTGCGAATATACATGGTGATGTAACAGACATTAAGATTGGGGACTTAGCAAAGGTTGCTGGTCGCTTGGCTCTTATTCTGGACATTAAAGAACATAAAGAAACATGGATAAAGAAAGTAAAATTGCGCTGGTTAAGCGAAGAACAAGACTATTGGATTAGTTTCAATACATTCACTGAATTATATGGAGGAAAAGCGAATGACCAAGAAAAATAAACAATTGAACCCTGGATACGAATGGGAGACACCGATGGATAATTTCACAGCAATGGGTTTAGCAGAGGGTTTCATTGATGCAACCAGCGAAAACCAAATCATCGAAGCATGGCAGCACCTTGTTGATACTGGTGTTGTTTGGTCGCTTCAAGGTTGGTTTGGTAGAAATGCTAAGAGATTGATTGAGAACGGTGTTATACGACCCGGACCAAGAACAAAGAACAAAGCCAAGAATCAAAAGAAATAAACTTTTTTCTTGACAAATATCGACAACTGATTATATTACCTACGAACCACAGACAAATGGAGTCAAGATGATTGAAGAAATACTTGATATAATCACTGAACAGTTGCCTGACAATCTGGTAATGAGTTTTTTAGATTCATACGCAAAGATTTATGCACATAACCCTGATGAGCTTGGTAGCTATTCTTGGGCTGCAACTGATACCCCAGAGGCCATTGCAAAGCTTTTAAAAGAAAACCCAGAATTGAGACCACCGGAATTTAAACAAAAATAACTTGACAAAAAACCACAACTGGTTAAATTACATATGAACCTCAAACAACGGAGTCAAAAATGATGAGGAACGACCAAGTAATTAGAGCATGGAACAACGGACAACGAGCCAGATCAGGTAGTATGAAAACAGACGGTAGGTCATTGTTTTCTTATCGCTTATGTATCGGCAAGACTGATTGTGAGGGCAACAAAGTCTTGTTTGACTGGACATCACCTGGTGGCGGTTATGTTAGCCAGACCACTTCAGTTCATGTAAACAAAGCGAAGCAGTTGTCCTCTGCTGCTATTATGCGACCCGATACAGCAAAGATTGCCGGTCTTGTATGAAGGTCGGCGACCTCGTTAGAGTTGCCGGTGGAGCCGAATACGATGAAAGGCTATTGGGTATAGTAGTCAAGGTATTTCGCTACACCGGCATTCGCTCTGTGCGGGTCTTATTGATGTCTGGAGAAGAACACAATTATATACCACATGTTTTAACAGTTATTAACAAACCGGACAAAAAGTGTCCTCGACAATAAAAGAAAATTGGTTATATTATAAGGGTAACAAGGAGAGAACATGTCATATTCTAGAACCGTACAATGCTCACACTGCTATCGTCAAGGACACAATATATCTGGCTGCCCAGACCTCATAAAACTTTATGAAGAATACAAGCAGATAATAACGAAGTATAAAGAAGACAACCCTAACTGGCTTGGTTCCACTCATAGTAGCATGTCTCATTCAACGATGAGAGATTTGGGCATGAACTGGCAGCACATCAAAGCAGCAAGAGTCATGTCTAAAAAGGAACACAAGAGGACCAATCGCCAATGCACTTACTGCTATGGGAAAGGTCATAATCGCCGCACCTGTAAGCATTTGAAGAGTCACCTTGATCTTCTGGTCAAAGCACAAGTCGCTTATAATGAAAAGATAGCCAAGTCCTTGACGGCTGCTGGTTATGGTGTTGGTGCCTTGGTTCAGCAAAAAGGGGAAAGGTGGGATTCAAGGACCGGCACTTATGCGGAGTATAACGAAATGGGTGTTATTACGGACTTCAATCTGAATTATTGTATTATCGAATTTCTTCGCTCGACTTACCAACGTCAACCAACGATTGGGGCTCACCTCGGTGGCGAAAGAATGCGCCTGATGCCTTACTTCAATGAACAGGTCAAGAGTGAGTTAGCCATCGGCACGGCTTGGCAGAGCAGCCCCGACCATATCCTACTATCCCGCTCTCATACCCCCGTACCCCCACCCGTACATACGGAGAAAGGAATTAGGAACTCTATCAAAGAAGACCTAAAGGATTGGAATCTTGCGAGTGTTAAGGCATGGTTCCACCGTCTTGAAGGCATTGTTGAGGTTCCGAATGAAGATCGGTGACCTTATAAGGGATGTACAAACACAAAGAATTGGCTTAGTCGTGGACATTTATGAAAGCATAGCACAAACTCATTATAAAGTTCTTAATTTAAAAGGAGGCACCGAATGGTTTCCAAAGGACTTTGCCCATGGTAAATGCGAGGTGGTCAATGAAGGTAGGTAACCTTGTTAAATATCACGAACCTCGTATGCCTGTGTTTCATGGCTGTATTGGGGTTGTTATATCGTTCTATGACCGCTATCACGAATGGAAGGAAAGTATTTTGGTTGAACTCACAGATGGAAGACAATTTGTCGATCACTCGGAATGCTTCGAGGTGCTGAGTGAAATGCGGTGACTTGATCCAATGTCGAGAGACAAGGAGGCTGGCTATCGTTGTTGTACCTCCAGATAAAAAAACTGGATGGCTGAAAGTTCGTTGGGTTGATTCTGGGGTTGAATTGCTGACCCAAAATATCGCTTGGAAAAATCTAACAAAAACCGGACAAAAAATGTCCTCGACAAAGATTCGGAAGTAGTTATATTCTATGGGTATTCAAGAGGTAAAAAATGGAACAGGAAATCACTTATGAAGATCTTAAAGAGGCTGCCCAAACAGCAGATAACCTTGGCGATAGTTACGCTGTCAGGGTTCTCACCAGTATGTCCGAGAAATTTATGAAGTGGGGTAAGTTAACCACTCGTCAAACCGATTTTGCTCGCAGCCTAATTGAGAGAAACAGCCCTGAAGCCGTTAATGCTCAAAGCAATTGGATTGAGAGAGTCAAAACAGATTTAGACTTTCAAGAAAGAATCGAAGTTATAGCAAGATATTATTCAGTTACACAATATTTCTCTGCTACCACTGGCGACTTTTTGAATTGGTTAAAAGATCGAGACGATAAATATATGCCTTCTGAGCATTCAGTTATGAAAATGATTGATAACAAGTTTTCAAATAAGGTTTGGGAAAGTCACAAAGGAAAGCAGATATGGAATGTCGGTGACCTTGTACAAGCCCGTCAAAATGCAGCCATTCAACCTGCTTCAAGAGAGTTTTTCCTGCATCATGGCGAATGCAGAGATTGGGTCTGGATGATAGTGGAACCCAACTCGCGACCCATCGACCGCTCCATTGGATACGATGAAAAGAAGGGGGGCGCACGATATTATCGCTTGCTTAAACTTGGCGGCACTCAACAAATAGATGTCATCGAGTGCGAACTAAAACGAGTTCCTAAAAAACTCCTTAAATAAATAACAAACGGACAAAAAATGTCCGTGACAGTTTGCAAGAACTGGTTATATTATATACATGAAAAGGAGAGATAAATGAAAGTCGGTGATTTAGTAAAAACAAGAAAAGGCAACCTTTGTATGGTTACAGAAATCAACAAGAAAGATTTTTGTGTTGATGTTCTCTTTGTTAAGACTGGTGTTCTTAGGACTGGTCTGCCCATGGGTGCTTTGTTGAAGGTGGTAAAATGAAAGTAGGTGATTTGGTAAAATTTAGAGGCTCAATCGGTATTATCATCGAACTTCATAGCGATTATCGCCATGGTACAGCAGAGGTCCAATGGATTGAAGGTGACCGAGATGTCATTTCCAGAAAGGTTTTAAAGGCGATAGAACAAACCAGAAATGTTTTAAAGGCGATAGAATAAAACCGGACATTTTATGTCCTCGACATAATTCATCAAGCGGTTATATTATATGTATCAAAAGGAGAAAAAAATGAAAGTAGGTGATTTATTCGTTTATAACAGTCGTTTCAGCAACACCATTCACGAAGGGCAAAGGTGTGTCTATCTTGGAGAAGACTTTATTCACCGAAGCGACGGTGTGGTGGTTCAAAATCACAAGATTCTCTTTGTGGGCGATTCTGTCCCGACAACGATTGATATTGGTGTGTTGAAATGGTTAAAGAAGGTGGTAAAATGAAAATAGGCGATTTAGTAAGGTGGGAAAATACCGCTGGTGAATATGAATTGGGCATAGTTACATCGTTCGACGCATACGATGAATATCTGGGAGTCAAGGTGTATTTCTTTGACGATGGATTCATCTCTGAAATGTCCAAAGAAGACTTGGAGGTGATAAGTGAAAATCGGTGATTTAGTAAAATACAACGACCCTCGGTATCCAGAATGGAGTTCACTTGTCGGCATCATTAGCCGTCAAATCCCAGGGACAGCAGAATATCAACGGGTTATCTGGAACAACGGAACCCACAGCACTTTACCAAAAAAATATCTAAGGAGATTAGACTATGGAAATACAAAAGGGAACTTTACTAAGAAATAAAAGCGATAAGTCATACGCTATCGTAATTCAAGAACCAGCAGTCAGGTTTTTCCCTGATGCAAATCATCGTTATGGTGAGTTTGAATCTGGTGTCGCTGATACTGCTATCCGTATCAAATGGGTTCAGAATGGTTATGAACACACTTTGCAGAGAAGCAAAATGTCGGCAAATTGGGAGGTGGTCAATGAAGATCGGTGATTTAGTTAAATGGACTGACTACAAAGGACCAGAACCAATTGAACATGTTGGGCTCTTTATTGAGAGAGTTAAAGACTTTCATGTCGATGCTGTTAATAACAATTGGGGTGATATTATCGTTATCTATGATGGAGAATATACCAAATGGACTTCTTGGCAGTGCGAAGTGATAAATGAAGATCGGTGACTTGGTTACATTAAAACAACAGTGTCGTGATTCTGACCGCTTGGCGATTATTGTTTCTTTGGCGCAATTCGACCCCGGCTATGTTTATATCGCTTTCATGGACGACCCTACAAATCGTATCATTTGTGCGGTGGGAAATATTATTGAATTAAATTGAAAACGGACACATTTTGTCCTCGACAAGTTCAGAGGACTGGTTATATTATAAGGGTAACAAGGAGAAAACATGTCAAGAAATAAAACTTTAGCACTTGCCGCACTCGCAGACATTATTTGCTGGACTGGACTCATTTGGTTGATTTTTTTTTAATCGGACAAATTTTGTCCGACATCATGTTTTTACATATGCTATATTATTAGTGTACCAAGGAGATAAAATGTTCAGTTTAACCTTAGAAGATTTAGGAATTATGATAATAATGGCTTTCATGTTTTCATTTATTATTTTTCTGGGCCTTCCATAAAACGGACAAAAAATGTCCTTGAAACTTTCTGAGACATAGTTATATTATAAGAGTAAAAACAAACCATACCTAACCACTGGAGACAAAAAATGTCTATTGATTTTAAAACATTCCTTTCAATTGTTCCTCACATTATTGAGGCTCGCTTTCCTATTCTGACCCGTGGTCGTCATGGTATCGGTAAATCAACTCTCGTTTATCAACTCGCCAAGCAAATGGATCTTGAAGTTGTTGAACGAAGAGCCTCTCAAATGACCGAAGGTGATTTGCTTGGGCTTCCAAAAGTTGAGGACAATGTGACTCAGTGGCTTGCTCCTGAGTGGTTGCACACTGCTTGCAACAAGCCAGTCATTCTTTTCTTAGATGAAGTTGACCGAGCCACAATGGAAGTTCGCCAAGGTATCTTTGAACTTTGTGATTCTCGTAAGATTGCTGGCTACACTTTGCACCCTGACACAATTATCTTTGCTGCTGTTAACGGTGGAGAGCATGGAGCCCAATATCAAGTTGGTGAAATGGACCCTGCTGAATTGGACCGCTACACTGTCTTTGATGTAGAGCCTACCGTTGAGGATTGGCTTGCTTGGGCTAAGACTGAGGTTTGCGATGAGATTTGGAACTTCATCAACCAGAATCACCAGCACCTTGAGCATCGTGACGACTATGAACCAAACAAGGTTTATCCTTCTCGTCGCTCTTGGGAAAGACTTTCTAAGACTCTAAGTGGTTTAGATAAAGTTGAACACTCGCCAACCCTTTATCACTTGTCCACTGCTTTTGTTGGCTTTGAGGCTGCTATTGCTCTTAACGATTTTGTTAAGAACTACGACCGACAAGTAACTGTTGAGGATATTATTGACGACGGTAAACTTGAATTAACCAAAGACTGGAAAATCAACGACCACAATGCTTTGATTGAGAAGATTAAAGCCAAAGAAACCTTTGCAGAAAAGTTGACCGATAATCGTTTGCAGAATGTCGCCAACTACTTTGTAACCCTTCCGTCTGAGGTTGCTATGAGTTTGTGGCAAGCCATGGGCAACAGCGAGTTCGCAACTCACAATGTGTCTCGCCTCCATGGAATGACTGCCTCTAATGGTGTGAAGATTCAAGAGTATATCGTAGAAATCTTAACCGCAAAATAAACCGGACAAAAAATGTCCTCGCCAAATGGCGAGGGCAGGTTATATTATAAAGGTAACAAGGAGTTAACATGTCCGAAGAACAAGTTAGATTTGACTTAAATAAATATACATTCCGATTGCTTCAAAATGAGCCGTTTTTTGCCGCTTTGTCTCGTCGGATACATAAGCGACCAACCAAGTCAATTCCAACGGCTGGTGTTATGATAAATAAAAGCACTTCTCAATTTGAAATGCTTTACAATGAGGAGTTCATGGAAGGACTCGCAGACGACCACAAACTTGGCGTCCTGATGCATGAATTCTATCACATTATCTTTGAGCATGTGACCGGACGATTGCCTCCAGAGGGCATGTCTATGATGTGGAATGTAGCGACTGACCTATCTATCAATTCTCATCTTATCGGTAAACTTCCCAAAGAAGCATGTATCCCTGGTGCTGAAGGTCCATTCAAAGAATACCCTATAGGTAAATCAGCCGAATGGTACTTCTCCAAGCTTCAAAATGATGAGCAATTCAAGAAAGACCCAAAGGACGGCGACGGTCAATCTGGCGAAGGTGACGGCGAATCCCAAGGTTCAAGTGGCTCTGGTGGACTTGGCGATCATGTATTTGATAATCATGATGGCTGGGAGGAAGCAAGCGAAGAAGTCAAGCAGATTGCAAAAGAAAGAATGAAACAAGCAGTAGCCGACGCAGCAAAAGAAGTACAGGCTAAAGGTTCTTCATGGGGCACAGTCTCAGCCCAAACCCGTCAACAAATCATGGACATGATTAGTCCAAAGGTTGACTGGCGCAAGGTTCTTAGATATTTTGTTAAGACCTCCCAACGGTCAAGCAAGCGGTCAACCGTTCGCCGTATCAATAAGCGATTCCCTTATATCCATTCAGGCAAGAAGGTCACAAGACAAGCCAAGATAGCCATATCAATTGACCAGTCTGGTTCGGTTGATGATAAAATGCTCGCCGCTTTCTTTTCAGAACTTAATAGTTTATCGAAGTTTGCCGAGTTTACTGTGATTCCATTCGATACCGAAGTAGAAGAAAGCAAGGTGTTTGTATGGAAGAAAGGTCAAAAGAAAGTTTGGGAACGTGTACTTTGCGGTGGAACCTGCTTTGATGCTCCAACCAGATATGTCAACAAACATAATTTTGACGGTCATATTATCTTAACTGATATGATGGCTCCCAAGCCAGTCGCTTCCAAATGTCAACGCATGTGGATGACCGACCAGCAAAACGCCAATAACCCCTATTTTCAAACCAGAGAGCGAGTGATCGCAATCGAACCCTAAGAGAACTAAAAAATGAACAAGAAGTATAACCTATCCGACGAATCCGTCGAAGCCTTTGAAGGCATTGTCCAAGACATAAAAAAGAATAAAAGAACCATAAGATATATAAAGAACACAAGAGACAGACAGAGGTTAAATGCTGGCTGGAACTTTCAAACCAAGTGGACCAAGAAGACCATTCAGAAAGCAGCAGACTTTATCACTTCATTAGAAGCCGATGATGCTCTAACCTTTTGGCAGTCAATTGGTATGGGACCAAGTGCAAATCATAACATAGCCAAACTTCACACGGCTGTTTCTTCAGAGGGAATAATGGTCAAAGACCATTTAATAAATATATTATCAAAAGAATAAGCCGGACATAAATTGTCCTTCACAAACATTGTTATCTGGTTATATTATTAGTATAGAAAGGAGAAAACAAATGGACATTTGGATTGTTTTAGAGATACTAAATACAGACGAAGGTTTGGAACATTACACCACAGCACACTTAACGAAAAAAGGTGCTTATATTGCAGGTTGGAAGCTTTTGAAATCTCAATACCGCGATGCTTTTGGCTTTGAAGACGAGGTTAGTTTACTTAACGATGAACAGGGTGACCTGCTTGATTCAATTCTTAAAACAAAAGACTTGAATAGCTTTAAACTTGAGGTACTTGAAAATAGTTTTGTTGAAATTGGCTATCACATTTCAGCCGCCCTCGATTGGAATTTTGAAGTGGCGATAAACAAATGCAAAGCTTTTTCATAAGCCGGACATAAATTGTCCTCGACAAGAAGCACCAACTGGTTATATTATATGTGTAAGAAACAAGACAACAAGGAGTCTAAAAATGAGCATGAGATTAGTAACATACGAAGGAAAAAAAGTGGACATTCTCACCAAGATAGCCAGTGATGTTTATTGGGGTCTATCAAAGGTAGAATTTTATCTTCTTATCCAGAAGGTTGTTGACATCGTAACATTTAACGATGACTATTACAATGAAACTGGTTATCTTCATGGTGATTCTATGGACGAGGGTGTTGATCTTCTTAAATTGATTCTTTCACAACAAGCACCAAGAACGGGAAAAGGCTCACAATATCCTGATGCTAAACGCAGAGAAGACCGATGGTCTTGGGGGCAATCCCGCACTGCGAGAGATTTACACCACCAAGACATTACAAGAAAAGATTTTAACCAATGGGTTGGAGTTATGAGAAGGTCGGTAAAATTAGCTCATGGTCTTGATGCTGCCAAACAAGCAATCGGACAATAATTGTCCTCGACAAGAATCACCAACGGGTTATATTATAAGGGTAACAAGGAGAAAACACAATGGCTTATTTGAGACCAAACACAACTATCTTTATGCAGAACAACGGACAACCAATATATTCTATCATTGAGAAGATTGCTTTTAGAAAGTATTGGGGAAAGAGAAAGGACAAGAACACTGGACAAATGGTTCGTGCTCGCAAGTCTATGCCCTTTGCTGTCTGTTCTGTGTCCATGTCTTCTGACTCTGATATTCCAATTGGTGCTAAGTTTCTTATCCCTGGGTATCAATTGCGGAATGTCACAATGAAGGGCGAGAAGATACTTTGCTTTCATGATAAATACTCTGCCGAGTTTGCCCAAGAGTACGGCAACGAATGGGTCAAGACTTTGATAGCAGAAGAAGAACTAAAGATATCAAACAAATAAACCGGACATAAATTTTCCTTGAAGAAATCCTCAGAGCGGTTATATTATTAGTATAGAAAGGGAGAGAATAATGAAAGTAATACTTGATAGCGGAAAGGTTCATAGCCCTGACGAAATAGCCTTTGGTATGACTCGCTATGCTGTCTTCGATGGTGAAAGCATTATTGATACTGATAACGATTTGATTGAATTGGCTAAACGACATAGCATTGAACCGGTAGCCGAAAGTTTATTCAAGACCCAAAAAAATAAAAGTTAATATAGAGGTAATCAATGTTAGCACAATCAATGATATCATGTTAGATTATAATAGAGAGGAAGTAATGGAAGTTAATAGTAAGATTAAGGTAGGACAACTGGTAAGGATAAAGAACTATTCACCAAGAGAAAAAGGACTGTATCTTGTTGTATCAAAGCATGGAGGAAACTGTGAGTTAATCCCAGTAAACAAGAAGACCAATAGTGAGTCTCGTCGTTGGTGGACAGAGAAAGGGTTATCGGTGTATGCATGAATGGTATTAAAGTAGAAGTGGGTAACCTTATTAAATTAACAAACCAACCTGATGATGATAACATTTGGATTGTTCTTGGTGTTAGAAGATTCTTTAAATCAGAGAATAGAGTTAATGCTGTAAGGATTAGAAACATGACTGGGAAGTCTCAAGAAATATGGTTTCCTGCTCGTAAGATTGAGGTGTTATCGTGATGTTACCAATCCCCAGTTCCGCCCGCATGTGTAAAGGATTAAATCTTAATGGTTTTTTGCCCGTATGGGTATGGCTGCTTGGAAAGCAATTTAAGGGATACCGAATGGAAGGTGACAGAAAGTCAGAGAGGTTTGCTGGAGCGACAGATTGTCAAAGTGTATCAGGCACTTTTCTGAACTGTGTTCGGAATACAGCAGGAGCCCGTTTACAATAGATAGTTTCCCAAACTGTGTTCGGCACATAGCGATACAACAATAAACCAAATTGACCCAAAGTCAACGATTGACAAATAGTCACAAGGAGAAATCAAATGCAACCATTAGAAACACAACAACTTAGATTTCAACAATTCGGAATGAATCTCTTTCTCAGCCTGACCCTGTGGGAATGCCTGCAATACTCATACAAAACGGATGAAACCGAATTAAAAGATTGGATGATCGACCAAGTTATCTCAGCCGGACAGACTATTTTGGGGGTAATGCCGGAAGCCTAACAATTTCTTTACTTCCTTTAGGGGCAACCTAAACTAAACCCTTGATAAACAACGAGTTTTTATTTTATGAAAAACCCCGATAACAGACAGAAAACCCTTGAAAGATTGTACCTGCTTATGGATATTCAGTCAAGGTCCATTAGAATGACCAGAGCCCAGAGAGAAGAAGCCAGAAAAATAATGGAAAAAATCGATAACGGACATAAAAAGTCCGACAAGGTATAAGGGGATATGATACATTATAGTATACCCAAAAGGAGAAACAGAATGGAAAATAGAGCACAATTGATTAAGCAGGCTTTTGAATTAGGATACACATCCTTGTTTGACCTTGAAGAATGGCGAAAGGCACCAGCACAAGATCCACGATTTATTCCCCTGTTGTCTGGTTTGAAAGTCGGCGAAGGTTTGCCCGTACTTAATGCTTGGGGTAAGGGAAGAGCAAAGGCTTTATCGGAAGATCCACAAGCCAAAGAAATAATGATAAAAATACAAAACGGACAGAAATAGTCCGACACCCTTATTCAATAAATGCTATATTATTAATGTAAGCAAAAGGAGAAACATGTCTTATACACTCGCAAACATCCAACGACTTCCAACCAACACCGGCATCGAATTGATCGACAGACTCAACGGAGAACTGAACGACCAAGCCGACCGCATCGAAACTCTATTCAGCGAATGCGGAACCATCGAGCAAGCAATACCATTCACTCAGGTTTTGCAATGGCGGGAACGATCACGCTATCTTCGCTCAGTCGGTCAAGGCAAACGAGCGGCAGCACTTGAGAAACGCATGGCACTCAAGGAAGCAAAGGAAGCAGACAACGACGAGGAATTCATGGAAGGATACAAGACCTTCTTGGACACCGAGTTCACCAGCAACTCATAGTCTACTTACTACCTACCTTACCCCCTACCCTAACGGAGCACTAGCATGAATACATTAAACACCTGGACCCCTAACAAACTAAACATCGCACCCGTCAATTGGACAGCAGAACGCACGCGAAGCTATCGAGTCAATGGTGGTTGCAAGCAAAGCCTCAAAGCAAATGTAAAAGGATTGTCAAGAACAAGTTACAAACGTTGACATAATGGGGGTACTCCCCCCTCCCCCCTACCGGTGACGATAGTGTGAAATAAGTACTAGGGTACTTGACAGTAGGCGAAAGGGCGGTATGGTACATTCACTACACACAGAAAAATCCCAGATTAACCCCTAACTCTGTTCGGTAAAAATTCGCCCAAAAATTTTCCCAATTTACGTCACTCAATTGTCGCTCCAAACAGTGTTTGAGGTACTACTTACTGCTTCCAATCAAGGAGTGAGTGAGATGTATAAATTATTAAACCACATGGAACTTTATTACACCGGAATCCTAATTATAGTGTTAGCTACTTCCGTACCGTGGTGTTGAAATGAAGTTATCAAAAGAAGAATGGATAGTGTTTGGAATTTGCTTAGTGCTTCTATTTGCCGTGATTTACTTCGATTTTCCCCAGAACGATCCAATACCAGTTCCGCAATTAGTTGACTTTAATTTGTAGGAGACACATTATGAAAGTTCGTATAATTGAAAATTCCCGTATACCAAAGTTGTTATCATGGTTTATTAACATTCAAGCAATAACCATTTATCCTTTTATTATTAATAAGGGAACAATGACTCAGCGTACCCGTACACATGAGTGGATACACATCAAACAACAGGAAGAATTGTGGGTTATTGGGTTCTATATCCTTTATGTCGGATATTGGTTGAAAAATATCGTATGGAATAGAATGTCAACTTCCGAAGCATATTATCATATTCCTTTTGAAAGAGAAGCTTATGCCCATGATGAAGATTGTTATTATCCACTTAATAGAGAGCGGCTTGGGTGGCGTCAATGGACCTAATAACAACTTATTTTTGCAAAAGCAGTCAAGTCGGTTACCATGGAAATCTCTTTGGTGGTCGCATGCTTGCTTGGTTAGATGAGGCTGGAGCCGCGTATGCCGCCCAATGTGCTGATACCCCTCGTATCGTAACAAAACATATCTCTGCTGTTACGTTTACAAGGCCCGTCCGTCCCGGTCAATTAATAAAAATTTACGGTCAAGTTATTGGTATCGGTAATAGTAGCATGACCTTGCGCCTTGAAGCCCGTCGGCATAGTGTATATAATGGAACTCAGAAAGTTGTTTGCACAACCGATATGGTTTTCGTCAGAATCGACGGCGATGGCGAAGCCATCCCAATCAGCGAAAAAGTCAAACGCAAGTATGCTTATGTCAAATATTGCGATGTAAAAAATGCCGCCAAAAAAAATTGAGATTTGAAAGCAATTTTCAACTACTTATTGTATGATCAAAATTAAACTTACCGAATCGCGAACTCCCGCGATGCTCAACGAAGCCCTTGAAGGGCTCATGCTGCCCGATATACTCAATACAAAGGTAATGGAGTCTGTTAGTATCAATCCCAAAGCCCAAGAGGTTTATGGGCGGTTTATACGCGATTGGGTGATGAATTGGGGTAGTAGTAACATGGTCGAAGTTGCAAAATATATCAACTTTGGTATGTATGACACCAAAAAGTACTTCCGACATATATTTGTTAGGTTTTATAAAAACAACGGCGGAGATCCAAAGGAACTCTTCGCTGCAAAAGATTATTATGGTTTTACCCCGAAAGCATGGGATGAACGGCTTGGTGATATCAATATGACCGGTCTAATACCCAAGAAGATGGATCAATGGCGAAAGAAGTTCACAATGGATCTCGACCCCGGTAAGGGCAATACAATCGATCGCGAGATCTTTGATAAAACAATGGATGACTTTCTTGACTTGCGCCTGTATATGCAAGATCAAGCAAGATTGTGGTTTGGTGTTGTTAGTAATGCTGATCCTGGACCAAGTATTGATAGCAAGGGAAACAATTATTCTGCCGTATGGAAAAAGTTGCGAAAGATCCTTAAAAGTGTTCGCAAGTATCTCGCGAAACGCGATGTGCCCGAATCGGTTTATGAAGTGATAAATCAAAAATATAATGAAATGTTATTAAGATCGTTTAATATTATGTCTAGAAATCGCACTGTTGGTAAATTAAGAAAATTCATTAATGCGGATGGTAAAAACTGGGTTGAAATTGAAAAGTTATTGAAAGATCCGGGTGGGTTTAAAGATTCATGGGATGCGATTGGCGATTTCTTGAAAAGAGCGAAATATAGTAAAGCTTACGATACCATGTGTGCTGACTTGGACGACGGTGACGAAATAGCACCGAAAGGCAAGCCTTGTATTATAAAAAATTATGACGATGGTTACTTTTGGTTCTCCCGTGGAGGGAGATCATGTGAAATTTTTGGCGAAGAAGGTCGCAATTGCGGGGGTGGTAATTACACTCTTATCGACCTTCAACGAAAGATCAAACGAGGTGACCAAACAAAGCGGTCATGGTTTATTGGTTTAGATTATGACGTTGACGGCGGGATCCTATATCAAATCCTTGGATTTGGGAACTCATTCCCTATGGAGAAGTATTGGTCTTATATTCGTGACTTTATTGCGACATACGATGTTAAGGACATTGATGCGGAGGTATTCAATTATCTTGCTCAAAACTCAAAGGTCTCTCAAAAAGAGATTGTAGAATTTATTATGGCCGTTGGAAATGAGTCGGTTAAGGAAAACTGGAATAAAAGAATAGAATTTGATAAAGACAAAGATGATCCCACATTTGATGCTGATGGTAATTTGTTGGAAGTTCGGAAAAAGTTGCAAAAAAATTTGGCTTTAAAATTTCCCGTGGAAATTGACGAAAATAAGGCCCATGCGGTTCATCAATGGTATAAGAACAAGAGGAATAAGATCAAGTGATTAAAATTAGAATTAAGAAACCCATGATTGAAGAGGAATTATTGGTCGAGGATATTAAAAACCTTGGTCTGCCTCCGATTATTGTTACTCGCGTTCTCGAAGAGTTTGCCGGTTCCACATTTGATGCTAAAAAGGCACAAGATATTATTGGTCGCATGTATAAAGAACGAAGCAAGCAAAGTGTTAATTTCTTGGCCGGGGCTGTTGATAAAATTCAAGACGAAATTGAAGCTTCATCAGAGGACATTGGCGGTATCCCAAATGAGTTTTCTGAAAAGTTCAATAAGATTGTAAAATTTAATGTTATGGATAAAATGCGGGAAGATATGCCTGTTGCTTTGGGCTTTAAAGAAACCAAGGCTCTCGAAAAGTCACTCAAAAAAGCAGCGAAAAGCAGCTTGAGCGGAGATCTTCAAGAAGATGCTCTAAAAGCTATTGAGACACATTTCAACGAACGATATTTAAAACAGTTTTCTTCTCTTTTCCAAAACCAAGCGGGAGGGATGATCCTTAATTATCTTAAGAAGCACCCAACCAATTGGAAAGAGTTGGCTAAGTTAGATTTCAACGATGCCATGGAATATGTTGAAGAAGTAAGTTTAACAGAAGAAGACGAAAAAGACATTGTTCATAAATACAAGGACGGATATTATTGGATCAATCTTGGAGAAGGTGCTTGTGAGCTTGAAGGAACACGAATGGGGCACTGCGGTCAAGACGATAGAGGAAACTTGGTTTCTTTGAGAACTCGACCCAAAGGCTCCAAAGCATCCAAGTCACATGTAACCATTACTTATAATGAAAACGAAGAGACATTATATCAAATCAAGGGTCGAAAGAACAATGCTCCTGATTCAGAATATTGGCCTTACATCAAAGATTTTATTGATAGGTTTGGTGTTGATGAAGTAAAAGAAGACGGAGAGCATTCAAATGATGACTTCACTCCTCTGCTTGAATTTATTAAAGAAAATACAAATGCTTCTGTTGATACTGAAAGAGCAGATCTTCAAGATTATGCAGATGATGTCCGTAATGGTTTAGAAGATACAGATTATCTTAACTTCAGTGTTGAGATGGAAGATTATGGCGATGGTGAATTTGCTATGCTCGATGTTTATGTTCAATTCAAAGTGCAAATTGATGACTTACCATTGGACCCCGTTGAAGCAAACGAATCAGCCATTCTTGCTATACTTGAAGGAGAAGAGTTTCAAGAACAAATTTCTGAAATTAGTTATATGGAAGATTTTCTTGATAGTTATAATGATCAATCCCTTGATACAGATTCTTTTTTCCAAAAAGCCGGTGAGCATGCTACTATTGGAGTGAAGGTTAGTTTCGCCGCTGAAGATAGCGTTTATAGAACTGCTCAAACTCGCCAAGAATTAGAACAAGCCGTACAGCACTTCAAATATAACTTTGGAGAGGACGATATTGAAATTTTCCGCGAAGACATCAAAGAAATTATGTTGAACTTCATTAAGGAAGAAATAGAAACAGAAGGTAAAGGAAAAATTGCTGATGTTCTCAAAACTATTGAAGGGATTGAAGAAGATTACAAACACTTTTTTGCTGAATACAATTTAGAAGATCCAACTGAACCAATTAAGTTTGTCTTGAACTCAAAACTTCCTATCGAGGTCGAAGCATTCTCATTTGATAGCCCAAGAGAAATTAAAAACTCATCTTTAAAAAGGCAATATGAATCCTTGATATCCAATGGTTTGAGCAGATATAACGAAGCTATGAAGAAGGTATTCAGCGAAGAAGCAATCAGAAAAATTTTAAATAATTCAATTAAAAAAGTAAATCTTGCAGCATTGAAGAATGCTCGCAACCAAACAAGATTGAATTTCCCCGGTTTTGATTTGGGCGAAGAAGATATACAGCAATATCGTTATATGGGTGAAAACTTTTTTGATGTATTGGATGTAAGATATCCGGGACCAATTGAGTTGGCTCAAAAAAATGAAGTAACTAACACTCGCCTTGCTTTGAGAGCCAATGCAGAAATAAAATGGCTCGATAGAGTTGAAGATATTGAGTACATGATGAGATGGGTTGAGACAATTGATGGTCTTTGGCCGAGAATACTTGAAGATATGAAGCCGCAACTTGAGGATATTAATCTCAAACTTAAAGCGGAAAGGAAAAAACTTATCAACTCTATGATGAAAAGAGCAAAGGAATATGCTGATCAACTTGGTGTTGAACTTCAAGAGAACAAAAGAAATATCAAACTTATTTTAAAAAAATAGTTCTTAAGCCTCGCACCTTATAGTTACTAATAGAGGGTGCTAGAATGTTGAATTTATTATTTAGTTTGTTTGTTGCTTGTGTTCCCCCCAAGACGCAAGTCGATTCTGCCGTTATTGTTGCTGATACGGCTCCTATTGAATCCCCAATACACTGGGATGAATGCTCTTACCGAATCGGAGAGCACATTTGTAATTTAGAATTGACTGACTCCAATGGAAATCAGTTTAATCTATATGAACACTACGGTCGTCCAATCGTTATCGACTTGGTTGCCGAGTGGTGTGGTGTTTGTAGGCATACTGCCGACCAAGCAGATATCTTTATGGCTAATTATTCTGAACAGGATTTACTTTGGATTACAATCTTGGTCGAAAATGATCAAGGTGAAGCTCCAAATGCTACTGATATAGCCGAATGGCTTGCTTTGACAAGTACACACGACAGTGTTTTGCTTTACGGGTCAAGAGATTTGATTGACCCAGCAGCAGATGACGGGTTTCCAATTAGCGGGTGGCCGACATATGTTATTATAAATAATGATATGCAGGTATTTCATGGTTTTGCTGGTTGGAGTAAGGCTTATTTAGAAAGCAAATTAGACGAGATGTTTTTGATTCAACAATAAAGCACCCTTAATACGAGGGTTATATAATGAGATGGTTAATTTTTCTTTTCCTAACAATGTTCGGGTGTACAGAGACGGGCATAAACAAACACACGGTAGAGGAGAAATACATCTACCCAAGTTATTATGATGTTTATGTTGAAGACTCTGGTATTGTAATGCAAGATACAGCAGACGAAGAAAACTTCCCAGTTTGGGTTGATTCGTTTGTGCAAGTATCTGAATCTAATGGTGTTGATATACTTTGGGTTATTGATCCTTCTGGTTCAATGAATAATGAAAAGCAATATATCATCGATGGAATTAAAGCAATGATTCTTGCCCTTCCAAATGTTAATTGGCGTTTGGTTATAATTTCCTCAGACTACCGCAATAGCGGTCAATCTACGGACTTTCCTTTAATGCAAGGGGATAGTGTAGATGATGCTATTGCAATGTATAATTCAGCCGTTGGCGGGGCTATGGAAGCAGGTTTTGATTCAGTTTATGAATATATTGAGAACAACCAAATGGCTCAAGGTTGGATGAGAGAAGATGCTGCATTGTTAACAGTATTTGTTTCCGATGAAGAAGAGCAAAGTAGTAAATTTCTTCCTACAGTATCTGCTTTTACTGATTGGTACTCAAATTTAAGAGATAATGTTTTTGTTTCTTCAATTGTTAATTTGTCTCCAGCAGAATCTGATTGCAATTGGACCGATGCTTACACTGGTTACAAATATATTGATGCTGCTAACCATTATAATGGACAAGTCATAGATATTTGTTCAACTGATTGGTCAGCCGGTGTTACCGATGCCGCTGCTCAAATTATACCATATGAAAGTCTTGATTTAAGTTATATTCCAGTTGACCCAACCATGATTGGTGTCTTTGTTGACGGACAACCTTACTATTATTGGCACTATTCGGCTTCACACAATCGTGTTTACTTTGATGTAATTCCTGAAGCGGGTGCTTTAGTAGAAATTGCTTACAATTACGATTCAAATAACTAATTACTCTTAAAGGGTTTATGGTTAATGAAGATAAAAATAACTGAAAAGATTAAAAAAACAAAAAAAGGATATTTTGCTACAAGTAAAAGCGGAAAACACTTGTCAAAAAAACCTAAAAGCAAAAAAGCCGCTGTTGCTCAGTTGGCTGCTGTTGAAATTTCAAAAAAAGAAAATGAATTAGACGAAATGTATTCAACCTCTGGTAACCATGGTCACTATGTCTCACAAGATATGTCTCAAGAGGTATATGACGGACAAAAAGAAAGAGCAGAGCTTCAAGGTTTACAAAATTTTAAAGATCCAGTTCATATTCAAGAGATCTTGGACGAAATGGAGTATGATCTCACCAAGATTAAACAAAAAAGTACACTAAATCGCAAGTTTTGGGATAAAAACCGCCTACTTGACCGGAAAACAAGAGATAAGTTGCTTGAGATCGCTGAAGATTTCATCGCACAGCTTGATTTAGAAGGTAAAGTCAAAGATGTTACCATGACTGGATCACTAGCAAGTTATAATTGGCATAAAGGTTCTGATATTGACCTTCATATCTTGATAAATTACGAAGACTTCGATGGTAATCTTGATTTATTGAAGGATTATTTCACTTTGGCTCGTTCAGAGTGGAACAAAAAGCATAAAATCATGATACGCGGTCATGAAGTAGAGATTTATATACAAGATGAAGACGAAAAGCACCACGCGAACGGTGTTTATTCGATCGCAGACGACGAATGGATAGTAAAACCAAGCCCAATTGAGGCAGATATTGATACGGACGCCGCAGTTAAGAAAGCAGACGGTCTTCAGCAGGATATTGACCTTGTAAAAGGACTCTCAAAAGCAAAAAGACACCAAGAAGCAGTCGAAATGGCCGACAGATTGAAAGAAAAGATTAGAAAACTTCGTTCAACTGGTCTTGAAAGAGACGGAATCTTCTCTGTGGAGAATATTGCCTTTAAATTATTAAGAAATGCGAATCAAATTGAGAAATTACACCACTATGCAACCAAATCATACGACGCTATGATGGGAATAGCAGACCTTCCAAGAGATATGACCGTTAATTTACTTGATGAAGAACAATTAAACGAGAAAATGATGCTGAAACCCGGACCAAATGGGTGGGATTTGTATTCTAAACTGGTTGCGGAGGCTTATTTGGCTGCTCCGAAGTTCGAAGCAAGGGCAGTTCCGCACTTTGAGGCCATGATTCCCTTTGTGAACAAGATGTTTAAGCGGATTGAGAGTAAGATTAATGTTCATTTTGTTGATTACCATGCTTATAATAATGTAAAAGAACTCAGAGACGATGTTTTTAACAACGGAGTGATGAAAATTGCTACTGTTGATGCTGAACATGATGTATTTGACCCCGAAACTAATGCTAAATTCAGAGCAGTTCATGATTTTATGTCCCATATTCAAGCAATTGGGTCCCGTGGAACCGATTTTTCACTCAAAGGAGAGATACAATCATATAACACACACCTTAAAACGATGCCGCCAGCAGCATGGCCAGCACTTTTTACTGAAATAATAGGTCAAGCAAGCACATATTTCTATCAAGGTGGCAAATTTGGTGAACAAAAGATCGCTTTACTCGATGGATTTGACTATGAGAACATCGGAGTGGTCGATGGATATGATATTGTTAATAAAGAATTGGTAAAAAAAGAAGAAAAAGCAGAAATTGAACCCGAAGAAGAGAAAATGGTAGCCGAAGATTTCCAAGATGATGTAAAAAAAGGCTACAGTAAAATGAAATTTAGATTAATTGGACTTGGAAAGGGAAAACCAACCCCAGGAACAGTAAAACCGAGTTATAAAAGATCAAAAAGTGCCCCCGCCGGTTACGGAGCATTAGAAGAAACCAAAAAGGACTAAAAAATGAGTACATTTCCCACGTTTTCAGAGCTAGAAACAGAAAAATTAGATAAAGAAGAGGTTTATCAAGAAATGGCAAAGAAAGCAGCGGAACTTCTAAGAGATAGAAACGGTGATTTGCTCCTACAAGTAAAAATAAAAGGATCTGGTCATGGTTTTTACTGGTCTCCTTCTAAAAAAGGTCTTATTTTCGTCCCAAGAGAGGCAGAATACTATTATGTTTCATGGAAAAAGGACGAAAAGGGTCGTCGTTACCTTTATATGCCTCATTTTTTCTCAGGCGGTATAATTATTTGTGTTGAACCCGAAGATATAGAGTTTTTGGGCTTTAATTAGTCTAAAAATGTCCTATTATACAACAAAATACAGAAAATTCTATGTTAAAGTGTGTTTGGGGGGTAATAATTCGCATTCTTATCAGACTATGGGCCCATATACGGAAAAAGATGCTTCAAGAATGGTTTTGGCGCAGTTAAAAGTGGGAATTTGTGCTTGGATGGAAAAAATTGACTGATTTTAACTCATTTGGGAGCACTTTTGCTCAGAATTTCAACGTTGGAGACCTTGTTTGTTGGTCCGAATGGCTCGTAAATGCCAATGATTCGGTCGATAGAGCCCAAAAATGCGGTGTTTTGACCAACATTATACACAAAGAACTGGGTGAAAGACAGGTAGTATTCGCCCAAATACTGCCTTTTGACGACTCAAAAATAATAGAAATGAGTATTTTACAAATACGGAAAATGGAAACTAATTAGTAATATGAACAAATGCGAAATTTATAATAATTCTGATATGAAAATGGACGATGAAATACACAGTTTAGTGGATTTTACGAAAGAAAGGCTTGGATTTAAAAGACCTCCGACCATTTACTTAGATAATGACGATCAGAATGCTCAAAAAACCTTAGCAACGACAGGGTATTATGATCCTGAAACAATGGAGATACATGTTTATACAACTGGTCGCCACCCAAAGGACATTTTAAGATCAATCGCACATGAACTCGTTCATCATAACCAAAACGAGAACGGAGACTTTAATAATGTTGGTTATTCTGGGAAAGGATATGCTCAGAAGAATCCGCATTTGAGAAAAATGGAATTACAAGCAAACGACCCAATGCTTTTTAGAGATTGGGAAGACAGTTTAAAAGAAAATTATCCAACTATTTATAACGAAGGGAGAACTAATACTATGTCTTTAAAAGATTGGAAAAATAAAGAGTTATCTAAAAACTTAATAAACAAGTGGGGCTTTAATATGGACCTCACAAAATTGAATGAGGCTCACTGTGGTACTCACGAAGGTGAAGAAGAACTTATGGAAGAGAAATGTCCTAAGTGTGAAAAGGAACCTTGCGAGTGTCCTAAGAATGAAGAGATTGAAGAAGCAGCAAAGCCTGATTTTTTAGATCTTGATAAAGACGGCGACAAAGAAGAGTCAATGAAAAAGGCTGCAAAAGACAAAGAAGAAAAATGAATAAATTACAATCTTTAAATTTATTAATAGAACAAACCATGGAAGAGGTTGATGTTGAAATTGTTGAGATCAACACTCTTGCACAATTGTATGAACTATCAGGAATGTCTGGTGGTGCTGTTGGTGGTTATGGTGCTCCAATGAAAAAAGACGAGGAACAAAACGACATGATTACAAGAGAAAACATCGTAACAGAAAAATTGTTACGGGAATATATTCGTAACAAGATTAAATCTAAGCTCAACGAAGATCAAAACAAAGTGTTACGGGAAGAGAAAGTTTTGCGACAAGTTATTAGAAAACTTATTGCCGAAGGTGATATCTCCGATGTCCACCCTCATCGATCAACGGGTATTAATACTTTAGAAGATGTTTTGAAAAAAGCCATTCCTACCCTTCGGATGGATTTTAAAAGATTGACTACTGATAAGAAACAACGCGATTCATTTAGATCACATATTATCAGAGCCGTTGCTGATGCAATTAAACCAATGGAAGCAAACGATCAATATCTTCAAGGTGGTGGTGGGACTCCATCATCGTTATTGGACGAACCTCTTGGGAATCTTGAAGAAGAATCTACTGAGGTGGATGATGAAATGTTGGCTGCTTTAGAAGAGCAAGATATCGAAGTAGATATTACTGGTGATGAATTAGCAATAGATGACGAAGAAAAGAAAATACCAGTTGAAGATGACGACCAACCTTCCCCAGAAGAAGACTTTGGAACAGGATTGGAAGATATGGATGAGACAGGAAGGAACATGGCATTTACCTCGTTTAAGAAAGTTTCACAATATATTTTAGATGCTTACGATTCATTAGCGAACCCTAAAGACAAAGAAGTTTTTACAGAATATTTAATTACAAATTTAAAATTGTATTTTGATAAATTCGAAGACGAATTACAAAACACAGTAGAAGAACCAACCTCCCAATCATATCAACAACAAGCATAATTAATATAACTAATATTTAATATCTGTCAAGAGAATATAATGTCTTGGAAGAAAAAATTAAGAGAATATAAAGGTCGTAACAACGATTACTCTTTAAGAAAAAAGTTAAAAAAAGAAAAAAAGATAACTGATGACTTTGAAATAATGTTATCTACTTTAACTTTAGAAGAGATTATAGGATTAAGATTAGAATTAGCTTCTTTATATATTAATAATAAATTATATAATTTTCCTATATATAAATCTATTAAGTATATTACTAAAGAAGCATGTTTAAGATTTGCTCTCTCAGCAACTCGTACTTATGGTGATGCTGCATCATTTCTTGGTATAAACGAAAGTGATTTAAGGAAAGAAATAAAGAAATTTAAAATAGATTTAACCACGGCTAACTTCAATAGAACAAACGACTAGTATTGACACTATAACGGGGGGTGATGCTTTTTTATATCGTTTTAAGTTAGTTTGTGGTTACTTTTATTTGACATAGATATCTCAGTATGTTATAATATATTTATTCCTTTAACTTTGAGAGGGTGTAAATGTCATTTGGACAAAGAATTACTTGGTTGAAAAACCAAAAACAAAACAACAATAAGCAACAAACAAACAAAATAGTTCTTTTCGATATGGATGGCACCTTAACATACCCTCGTAAGCCATTCGACCAGGCACTTACACCCTCTCTTCTAAAAATATCTCAATATGCTGATATTGGAATCGTAACAGGTAGTGATTTAGAATACATCAATCAACAACTAGAATATCTTCTAAATCACAAACAACTCAGAACTAAATTACATTTACTGCCGTGCAATGGTACAAAATATTATAAACCACCAGAGTGTGAATTCAATGGTTTTAAATTAGTTTCCGAAGTTAGTATGAAAGATGAGTTGAATCATAATGCTTTTAAAAATATTATGGTCTCTTTGATTGAATCTCAAGCAACCATTGATCTTCATCATTTGCCGTTGAGTGGTCATTTTATTTCTTATCGTGGTTCAATGATTAATTGGTGCCCAATTGGTAGGAATGCAAATGACGAACAAAGAAAATATTTCGTTCATTATGATACAGCATATGAAAGAACCTACAGACAACAACTGAAAGAGCAATTAGAGAGAAAATTAAGAAACAGGGGTGCCCTAAAACATATAACAATTAAATTTGGTGGATCAACTTCTTTTGATATTTATCCAAATGGCTGGGATAAAAGATATTGTCTCAACCATTTTCAAAACTGGGAAACTTGGTTTGTGGGAGATAGATGTGAAGAGGGAGGAAACGATCAAGAGTTATACGAATTATTAGCAGATAATAACAGATCATATAAAACTGAGAACACTTATGAAACAGGACTAATTATTGAAGAACAGATCATACCAGATTTGTCGAAAACCAACAGCACATGAGTAATTAAATGGACGAACCAGTTTATAAATCTGAAATAATAGACATTATTAGGTCGGTTTTAAAATATGGAATAGACATTGACGCAGACAACAAGATAGCAGAGTTAAAATTTTTAGTAGATCTTCATAGGTTTATAAACAATAAGGGGAAATTAAGAAGTTATATTGAGGAATCAAAGATAACAATCGAAACATTATGGTATGATCCAATGGTTTCAGTAGAAATAGAAAACGGTTTAATGTATATTATTCCTATAACAGATGACGGCTTTTATGATGCTTTATCCGAGATAATTCATTTTATAACCTTCATGGAAGTTAAAAGAAAAACAACAGACACCAAGCCAGAGAAGAAACCAAAAATACCAGATTTCGAGTGGATCTAATGCTTCTGTAGCTCAGTTGGTAGAGCAGTTGATTTGTAATCATCAGGTCGTAGGTTCGACTCCTATCAGAAGCTCCATATTAAGAGGGAATAATGAATGAAAATGTTTTATTTAAAAAGAGTTGAGGACGAATCCGGTGTTAGCGGAACAGGTCGGATAGCACAGGGTTTTATTTTCGATAACGGAAAGGTCGCCTTAACTTGGCTTTCAGAACACCCTTCCGTAACAATTTATGATAGTATCGGTGAAGTGACTGCTGTGCATGGACACGGCGGCAAAACAGAAGTAGTTATGGAGCCCGATTACAAACGAGCCTATAACGAGTTAATAAGTTTTGTTGAGAACTTCAACTTAGAAACAATTATGAAAGAAAAGTTGCCTTTAGAATCTCAAACTGGTAAAATTTTAAAGGGTAATGAAAATAAATCTAAAAAGAAGGAAAAGTAAAAACTAATTTATTATGTGGAACAAGAATTGTATACCCTAAAATTAGATGCTGCTTGGAAGCCAATTGATATTATCTCAGCAAATCGAGGTTTTATTATGACTTGGGCTGGACGAGCAAAAACCATTAGATCATATGATTTAGGTCCAATAGAAAACATAAACTACCCAGCAGTAATAGTTCTTGATTCTTATATCAGTAAAAGACAATTAACAATACCATGTAATAGAAAGAATGTTTTTTGGAGAGACAATTATACTTGCCAATACTGTACAAATAAATTTAGTTATGGAAATTTAACAATGGATCATGTTATACCAAAATGCAAAGGTGGACATAGAACCTGGACCAATATCGTTTCCGCTTGTCATAAATGTAACAACAAGAAAGGTAGTAAGACTTTAGAAGAAGCGAGAATGAAACCTTTAAACGAACCGGTGTTTCCGTATGTTAAAATTACCGATTTATATAGAAACATTAAAATCCCAGATATATGGGAACCATTTTTATTTTAGGAGAAAAAATGTCTGAATACAAGGAGAGGAAAACCGTTGCGGTTTCTGGAGGAATGGACCCAATTCATATTGGTCATGTTAGAATGATTCTTGACGCTGCAAAGGATGGCGATGTGATTGTTATTCTTAATAGTGATGAGTGGCTCAAAGAAAAGAAAGGCTATGCTTTTATGACTTGGGAAGAAAGAGCCGAAATTATCTCGGCTATCAGAGGAGTTAAGATGGTTGTTTACACACAAGAAGAAGAGGACAACTCAGTTTGCAACACTTTGAGGTTTCTAAAGAAAGAATATGATTTAGATTACTTCGCAAATGGTGGAGATCGCATTGATACAACAACACCAGAAATGAAAGTTTGTGAAGAAATTGGTGTCGAGATGCTTTGGAATGTTGGCGGCGGCAAGATTCAATCCTCATCGACTCTCGTAAACAAATCCACATGGGGTAAAAGGAGATATAATGGAATCGACATTTGATTTTTCCGTAATGGAAGATTTAATCCAAAAGGCTATGAAAGATGATACTGGTGAGATGTCTAAAATGATAAACGATCTTATCATGGCTGGTAGAAAAGGGGGTCACTCTGGAATGACCCTCCATGAGATAGCCTCTGTTGTAACTATGGGATATTATGTCTCAAGGGAGCCGGAGTTAGAAAGTTTAGTTCAGTTTTTATTATCAAAGACAAAACCAAATGAATTTTTAAATTAAATCTAAGGAGGGTAAAAACCCTCCTTTTTTTCTATTTATGATACAATATGAGGCTAATAGAATGAAAATTCCTGAGACGATACAAGAAGAAGTGGAAAAACAAGACATTTCAAAAGAGGATATGTATGATGCTTCCAATAAAGAAAAAGTCACCCTAGAACAAGCATTTATAGAGTTTAAAGAGAATTTTTATCAAGTAGGTCAACTTGTCCTACAAGGTAGTATGATAAAAAACTTGATGAAAGCTTTAAAAGATATTCAAAATAATCAAAAGAAAGATCAAGCACAACCCTTTAAAAAAATTCAAGAATCTGTAGATGAGCAAGCGATTCCAAAGAAAGCACTAGAAAATATAAAAACAGACATTAGAGCTTTATATCAAAAAATATTATCCACAAAAAAACTAATGAACGCCGCAGCATTCGCCGCAGCAAAAGGAAAAGCTAATTTTGGATTTTTAAAAAAAGAATTGTTAGACGAACTCGGACAGGTTCAAGAATATATATTAGAAGTTTATAATGATCTTGCATCGTTAAATCCTCAACAAGTAAACGAACAAAGTGAAACACTTAAACAAATGAATATAGATGCTGAAAAAGTTCAAGCAGTTTACAATGATGTTCTTAAAAAAGTTGGACCAATTGTTGATGTTCTATTAAAAGATGAAAAAGTTTCCGAAAAGCAATTGATCCCAGTTGTGGATGAAATTCTACAGAGACTTGAAAAGATTGCTGACCTTTTTCCAAGTGTAAAAACTTTCGCAGGTCAAACTGGTGAATTTGCTGAACTACAAGACGAATATATACAAGCAATAAGAACCATGTCAGCTTTGAATGATAATTTTCAAAATATAATTAAAGATGAAAGTATATCTTCTGTTAGTGCAAGAGAACTTTACAGAGGTATGCAAAAGTTTTCAAGCGAAATAGAAAAGTTATTTGGCGTTCAATCAAAGATAGAAAATAAACCAGCCCCCAAAGTCGCCATGGTTGAGCCAGAAGAAGAAGAAGAAGAAACAGAAGCAACTCCCGAAGACACCGAAGAAGAAAAACCACAAGGAACTGAACTTCTTAAAGTCGTCAATGAACTTCCAGAAATCCGAGCCGCAATAAAACCATTTTT
>Ga0208134_1000411_pt1 | contig 28287 bp, 28 predicted proteins | sample VirMetDEL_Mar_31_FD_184515 | JGI IMG/M metagenome (GOLD analysis project Ga0208134, IMG submission 184515) | Aqueous microbial communities from the Delaware River and Bay under freshwater to marine salinity gradient to study organic matter... | ecosystem: Environmental > Aquatic > Marine >...
ACAACTGGAGACAGCGTTCCAAGTAGTCCAGAAGTCGTGGGAGAGCAACGTGCTGATAGTGCCGTCGAGCCTGCAAGACCTGTCGAAGGAAGACTGGATGATAGTAAGCGTGACACTGGAAGACCTGCTAGAGGAAAGGGAAGAAAACAGTCTACACTAGACCCTCTCGCAAAACTGGGCTTAAAGCCCGGACAAAAAATTAACTTAGCTGAACTACAGAAAAAAGAAACTACCGCCCCAGAACCTACCACAAGTAAACCTGAAGACCAGAAGGGTAGAGCGTTTGCATCCGTAACAGATTTACGTAAAACAAAAAAAGCGCGGGACGCTGAACTACAACGTATAGAACGCAGTAAACCTGAAGACGAAACGCCTACAATAGAAAAGGGTAAAATAAAATACCCCAAAGCCGCTAGCTTTATAAAGCCCTACGCTAACCAAAATAAAGACAATACTACTTTGGACTCCATGTATAACATGCCGGAAGTCAAAGAAGTTAACAAAAAGACTAACAATAGAGCGGAACGAAGAAAACTTAAAAAGCAAAATACGGTTATTAAATACCTACAAAAATTTGATAGTCCTTACTCTGCAATAATGAACGCTGCAAATGACGTGGCAGGAGAAACGATAAAAGATGCAGATGGGCCACTAGATGTGTTACTACAAAGCCCAAAAGCAAAAGACAAACGAGCGCAAGATCCCAACTTTGCGGTAATGGATGACATACTAAAAAGCACTGGTGGAGCCAACGCAAAAGAAGTTATACGTTGGATGAATGCTAAATCCACTGGACTAAGTGCAGATTTTAAAAAACAAGTTAACGGTTTTATACTGGAAAAAAGGGAAGAACTAAGAAAGTCTGTGGCTAAAGCGGAAGTTGCAAGTAGGACTGAAGTGGCAGATGACTTAAACAAGTTACCCCTAAAAGATTTAAGAACAAAGCTAGTAAAGCTAGCGACTAATGCCAATGAAGTAGGTATGAAATTAGGCGAGTATAAGTCATTAGTAGAAACAACTATAGCCACCAAAGAAAAGGCTGCTGACACTAAAGCTGCAACCGAAGCTAAAAAAGTAGAGAAGGAAAAAGCGGCTGAGGCTGAAGCTAAAAAAGATAAGGATGTAGCATCGGCAACTAAGGATGACGCAGAAACTAAGGTAGATCCGATACAACTTAGGAACGATGGACTCTACAACGATTTTGTCAGTAGACCTACAACAGATCTAACCAAAGCAAGCGACCTACAAAAAGCGGAAGAGTATGCTGACAGGGGTACTGATCCTGAAGGAACGAGGGCGGACTTAAAAGAACGGATTAAACAACAGCAAGTCTCTGGTGTGGTTACTGCTGGTGCAAGGAAAAGGCTAGCCAAGAAGAAAGAAGAACAGGGGCAAAAGAAAAAGACGGAACCTACCAAGAAGAAAACAACTATAGATACTGCACTTGAAAGACTTAATGACGAAAGAGTTACTAAGGCAGGTCTTGAGTTGATGCGAAAAGATCTAGGTATGAAGTACCTTAAAAAAGCTACTCTGGAAGAAGCTATAGATTATTCAAAGAGCGCCGCCATAGCACAGGAACAGGGTTATACTGGTAGCCTATACACTTCAGATGCCAAAGCCGTCAAAGCCATAAGTAAAAACGTATCTGCAAAAACTAAAAAGTTATTAGAACAGGGTGACTTGAAAGGTGCGCTATTAGAAATAGCTAAGACTGTAGAAAATAGAAAAATGAAGACCATAGCGCGAGGGCTTGCGGCTAACATAGGCACTACTTCCGTTAGCTTTGACACCGATGCAGGTATAAAAGGAAGGATGCCTCCGCAGTACGCTTCGGACAATACTATAACTTATGGCGTATTTTTTCATGGGTCAAACTCTATAGTATTAAATAAAAATGTTCCTACGTCCATACACCTTGTAATGCACGAAGCTACGCATGCTACTGTTGATATATCATATCACCGCAATAAAAACAGCGTACCTGCAAAACAACTCAAAAAACTATTTGATGAATTAAAGCCGTTCTTAGACCCTAACGCTGAAGGACAAAACATACGAGAGTTTATTGCAGAATCGCAAAGTAACCCAATATTCCGCAGAAGGCTTGGTCAAATAAAAGACGCTGAAGGAATAAGCGCGTGGCAAAAACTTGTAAACATATTTAAAAACTTCCTTAACATAATTACAGGTTTTGGTACGGTGCCAGTTAATTCTAAGCTAACAGTTGTAGACGATGCTGTGATGCTGTTGATGAACCCCACACCCGAGAACTTTACTAATAGCTACAACTTAGATCCTAGCCAGATGGCTAAAGGTGTAAATGAAGCACTAGCCCCAGTACGTGAACAAGCCGCAGAAAATGCTAAAGGGTTCAAGAACTGGTGGAAGGACTTAACTCTGGGTGAGAAAGGGCTCAAAGGTCTTGCTATGGGCATACACCTACAGACTCTTGGAGACATAGCTAGAGCCACTGGGTTTGGTAATTTAGTTGCAAAGCTGAACGAACTTGTAGAGAACCAAACAGGTAGAATAATTGAAGCGCAAGATGTAATTCGTGACGCAGAGAAAGCGCACAAGAAGTTTGCTCAGCAGGTGGGCACCGAGGCTTTGAATACCTACAACCGCATAATATATAACGAGCAATATGGTGCTACCATATATGACGTAGACCCCTTTGCTCCTAAACTTCAGTATCAGGGTAAGTATGACAATGACGGTAATGATTTGTTTGACATACATGACCTACAGCGCGAGCAACTAGAAGACATTAGAAAAAACAAACCTGCCGTCTATAAAGCAATGGAGAAGCACTACAATGCGCAAAAGAAACTGTACAAAGATCAGTTTGCTGCTGTGCTTAGAGCAATCAAACTAGAGAGTAAAAACTTACTAGATAGTGGTGACGTTGACGCACAGAAGCGGTTGGATGAACTTACTGCTCAACTTATGAAGCGTGCTACTATCGAAGAATACTTTCCGCTTGTTCGTGAAGGTGACTTTAGCGTTGCTTACGTTTATGAGATTAAAGACGATAAGGGTAACTTTTTGCGGTCAGAGGCTGGGTATGAGATGTTTGAACACCTAGCAGAGCGTGACGAGTACATTAAGTTGTTAAAAGAGACGGACGGCGTAAAAGACATAAAGCCGTATAACAAGGGTATGACTAAGGCTTTCTTTGATAATGCACCAAACGGAACTTATGTATCAGAAGTGTTAAAGACACTAAAAGGTGCGGGCGTAGGCAGAGATGTGCAAGAAGATATTATAAAGCAATTTGTAAGCACTCTACCGGCTACTTCTGTATACAGATCATTAGTAAAACGTGGTAACGTGCCCGGATACATACAAGATGCAGGTGTAGCGTTAGAAACTAAAGGGCGTAGCTTAGCAGCACAAGCGGCTAAAATAGAAAGTGCGGCAGAGTTGCGTGCTATAGCAAGACAGATAGAGGAGAGAGCAGACGAGCTAAATAACCCTAAAGCAACGGCTATTGCTGACGTAGCAATAAACAAGCACATTAAATTTGCTATACGCGGTGCAGACAACAAAGGTAAGGAGATGATATACAAGGAGTTTAACCAAGTAGCTTTCTTGTATACTCTAGGTTTCAACGTATCATCAGCTATAGTTAACTTGTCTCAAATACCTCTATTTGCTGTACCCTACTTGGGTGCACGTTATGGGGTTAACAATACTATTGATGCGTTTACACAAGCATCTAGTGTTATATCTGGAGCTAAGATAAGTATTATTGAATACTACGATAAAGACTTTAATCTAAAAGCTAGCGTCAAGAAAGACATCGAAGAAAACGCCATAGACAAGGCCGATGCAAAAGCGCGTATAGAATACCTTGAAAGCATTATACCTATTGTAAGAGAAGCTAGAAAGCGAGGCAAGCTATACTCTGGGGATACACTAATAGAGTTGGGTGTCAATGAAAAGGCTAATGCTAGAGATAAGTTAGCGCATTGGTCAGCTTTCTTCTTTAATGGTGCTGAAAGATTTAACACACAGACCACCATAGTTGCCACCTACGATTTAGTGCGCCAACAAATGTCAGACAAGGCTAAAGCAGGTGAGAAGTTCTTTAGTGTGCGTGAAGGCAAAGAGATTACTGTTCCTACAGATATAGGCCAACGACGTGAGTTAGCTGCTAAAGAAGCCATGTATCAAGCACAAGAAGTAAACGGTGGTGCAAGGCTAGAAACAACTGCACCTATAGCTAAGCAAGGTATTGGTCGTGTAGCTTTGATGTATAAGAGTTATGGACTAGCTATGAATACTGCCATGATTAAGTCTGGGCTAGCTGCTGGAGATAAGTTGTATGAAGGTAATTCAGAAGAGAAGAAGATAGCTATCAAGCAACTTGCAGGTATTCATTTATCGTCTCTATTATTTGCGGGACTTGGTGGTGTACCTCTTTGGGGTCTAGTATCTATGGTGTGGGATTTGTTCCTAGACGATGAAGAAGATGATGCAGATACCATACTACGTAAGTATGTACAAGAAATGGGCTTCAAAGGGCCACTATCTACACTCACAGGAGTTGATGTATCTGCCCGTATAAAACTAAACGACTTGATCTTCCAAGAAAACAGATTTATGCGTGACCCAAGTCTAGAAGAGAGTATAGGTTATTACATCGGTGGCCCTGCCTTGAGTACAGCAAAAAGGTTCTACCGTTCGTGGAATGACTTTGCTGAAGGAGAATACTGGCGTGGAACTGAAGCTGCTTTACCCGCAGGTTTTGGTAACGCTATGACCGCAGGTAGGTACTTTAAGGATAACGGCATAAAGACTAGGGGCGGTCAGTTTATCTATGAAGACATAGGTGCAGGAGAGATTGCAACTAAGGTGTTTGGTTTTGCTCCCCTTGAGTATACGTTCCGTACAGAACAAAGTGCCGCAGAACAAAAAATATCTAATGCGGTGATGGAGCGTAGAAGTAAACTAACTAAAAGATACTTTAGAGCTATTATGCAACGGGATACGTCTGAGGCTAGGGATGTACTTGCCGACATAAGAGAGTTCAACAGACGACATCCAACCGCTGGTATAAGTGACGCTACCATTAAACGTTCTGTTAAGTCTCAAATGGATAAGGTAGCTACCATGCACAATGGAGTGCCAGTTAACAAGATGATGCAATACGCGTTAGAGAAAAAGAGAAGAGAATACAAACAGTGGGATTAAAAAAATCCCTGATGCCTCGGAACATCAGGGACTAAGGGAGTTACAGGAGTAGCAAGGGGAAGAGCTACTCCATGTCCTAAAACTTTATGCGGTACGCCATATACGTACCCCTAACTTGTCACTCTCTATTGTTGTTTTAGCTGTATACTTCCAGCCCTTTCTTTTAAATATTACGTTAACTTGTTCTCGTGCTTTACGAGCATTGATACATGGCACGAAGACTGAAGCGCCAACTACCATCTTATCCCAACGTACAACAATGCGTACGCCATCGGGTGCTATATCATCAAGTTTCAGCATCTTCTTCTAAGTCAACTTTTGAACAGTCTATACATAGCACATGTGATGGGGGCATCTGTGTAGGTGTGCCTTTGGTTAAACGTATCTTTAACGTCTTGCCATTGTAGTTATCTTTAAAGTCTTGTACTAAAGAACTGTAGTTTATCTGTTGCTTAGCGCACCAAGACTTTAATACTTTAGGTATTATGTATAACTTCTTAACATCAGTCTCGTAACGACCTACCAAGCGTATACGAGGGTCAGACTCAGGTATAACTAAATCATCCATACCATTACCATGCCCTTTACGTAGGTCATCAGTGCTTCTAATTTTTAGTATGCTACCCCAATGCTCGTGCACAAAGTCATTCAATACATCAGCCGAAGAGGCTATCATGTCATTAGCTATGGCTTTATTCTCTTTTAATAAGCGTATGACATATCTAAAGTATTTCTCTTTGTCATATTCTAAGAACCCAAGTTCATTAGCTAATAGAAACCCTGTTACGTTAGCGGTAGCCCCTGCTGACCAATACCTATCTTGTGCGGTAAGCTGTGCCGCAGCATCTAATTTTTGCTGTACTTCTTGTAGTAGGTTTATAACTCTATCCATGTTCTGCATCAGGTATTGTAGATAAGGTACACCTGCATGTCCGTATACACTTACAGCGTTAGCTTGATGTGCATCAGTAAGGTGCTTAGTTTTTGTCTCATCAAATAACTTAACAGCTTTTGTTTCTAGTAACCGAGCCGCCTCGGCCTTCGGAGCATTCTTAAAAGCGCTAATGCGTTCAAGTACACTAGTGTTGCCTGTAGATACAGCTAACAAACTCCAAGGCTCACCCCGATGTCTCTCTGTGTTTGCGCTTCCTGTCATCCTGTTACGCTGTCTACCACTAGATAATTGATAGATCAGGTCAGATAGTTCTTCACCTTTGGCGTTTGTTAACTCATCAATATAATAAGGTAAGTTCTTGTATACCTCACCACGTAACATCAACGAGTTCTGTGTATCCTTTGCTTCAACCACTAGAGTCTTAGGATTGCCCCAAACAGACGCTCCTACGTGCATAGCAGTGGTCTTACCTAACCCAGTATCCTTACTATGCAAGTGGAAGCCCGAACATGCTATTGGCATTAACGACATAAGTGGTGAACCAAAAGCACTAGCTACTACATACTGATGTAACTCAAAGCCCTCACGATTATAGAAGTTAGCCGTCTTCTTCCATTGTTCTAGTGAGCCTTTAGGCTTAAACGCACTCATCAACCCTGCCGTAGCTTTAGATGGTGGGTTACTCTTAACACCATTAGCGGTTACTTCTTGGTTGCCTATAACGAATGCCGAATGTGTATCATCAGTCCAACCAAACTGGGTACGAGCCAAGTCAGCTTTTGTGGTAGCCTGTAACTCGTTAATCCAAGTAGTCATATAAGTCATAAGTTTATCCATCTTTGTTACTGCCACGCCTTGCATGGACATTTGTTTTCTAAATTCTTCTCTTGAAGTTATTGCTGTAAGAGGGACAGTAAACTCCCTCACTCCGTCCTGTGGTAGGTGTAAACGTATTACCACAAGTTCACCAAGTTCTACATCCACAATACGATTCACGATATAGATGTCGTTGTGGTATACAAGTTCTTCATCAGGTTCGCCTTCATCATTAGACGTACGTATATACACACCACCATTATTAGCACCACGAAAGTACGGTCTTGGATATGTCGGGATGACATAGGTAGTAGTTGGTGTGTTTGGTAGATCAAGTGCAGGCACTTCTACCACATTATCTTCTTCGGTAGCCTCACGCACACTGCCTCCTAAAGATATTGGAGATTTAATCTTGCCCCAGTGTGGACATTCTGTACATACATCAGGCTTAAACTCATCAAAGTGATGACATAGGTATGGGCCTTTGATCTTATCAAACTTGTCCTGTGTTTCTTCTGCTGAATACTCAGGGTGATTCTTAGACATGATGTGTGCCGCTTTCTGTCCATCAGAACAGAACTTAGCTATAGATAAACCTGCTCGCCATATGGGTTCACTACACTCATCTTGATTTACTACTATATCAACTAACTGCGCACAGCTAGATTCTCTAGCGATAATATCTTTGAACTTGAACTGCTTGTTACCCATCAACGCTTCCATCATTGCATTGGCAGGTTGATTGTCAGGTTGTTTCTTGGGCACTTGATCTGCGCCAATACACTTAGCAAATTCTTCTAGTGTCACATACTCTGGTACATGCTCACTAAAGAATGTTACTTCCGTAGGTGGCTCAGTCTTGTGGTTGTGTGTTGTAGGTATACGCAGTACACGAGCCGCATCGGCAGTCACTGACGCATCAATAGTAAAACCATGATTTTTACACAACTGTTTTAGATGGTCTGCTACAGGCTTCCAATCGTCTCTGCTAACAGCTTCAGACAAAGGCCAATAACAATGCACGCCCCTACCAGAATCAACTAGTAACGGTCTAGGCAAATCAACCTTCTTACAAAATCGCTGTAGGGCTTGGAGTCCTTCTTGTTTAGTTGGATAATCTCTGCCTTCCCCGCAGTCGATGTCCATAAAGAAAGACTTTAACTGTTTTACATTGTCGGCTACACGAGTACCACTCTCTTCAAACGTAGCTAGTGCAAAGTATGGGCTGTACCCACGAGCATCTAACTTACGTGCTTCTTGTAGTAACGAATCATAATTTGTATGAAACGTCTGTGGTCTATCGTTTTGTCCTAACTTAACCGCAAATAAACAGTAGTATCCGTCGTCCCCAGTGACGTGTCGCAAAAATACTTCTGCATCCATAATACATTCCTAATTCCGAGGGTGAAGATAGCAGGGGGGCGGTTGCCCCCTCTTCGCATAATGCTAGCTATTGTTGTGGGACTAGTCGTCCCAGTCGTCTACGATTGCCGCGATGTCAGCATCAGACTTTTTTGGTTTTGGTGTAGTCTTTTTACTAACTTTTTTAGGTTCAGGTGTATCACCAAACTCACCTTCAATAACATTGGTAGTAGGTTTAGCTTCTACAACTTCAAAAGGATTGTCGTCCTCGGCTTTAAATTCAAAGCCACCTTCAACAGCACCGAACGGAGATGATGCTTCCATTGGTACATACTTGATAACCTGCACAGCACGTAAGCGAAGTGATATTCCTGCTTCACGCATATTGTATGGGACAAATACGACAGCTACGTTTACAGTGCTTCCAGTTGTCAACATGAAATCGTCAGGTAGTTTAACTCCTTTTGAGTCATATTGTACAGGTTTAAGTGTAGCCTCTTTACCATATGCACCTTTAAGAGTTGCCTTGTATGAATACATACCGTCATCATCTTTGGTGAATGGGTTATCAACTTTTTCAGGCCACCCTTTTTCTTTACGCTCTTCATACGCTTTACACATTTCAAGATACAAAGCCTTAGCTTGATCTTTATTCATACGAAACTTAATTTCGTATTTAGCGCCATCTTCAAAAGGATCACAAGGAACAGTGCGATTCTCTGCATTGTCAAAGCGATATGGTTTATTGATACGAGGCCAAAGAGCCTCAACGTTTTGTATTACATAGTTGCTATTTTGATTAGCCATAATTAATTACCTTGTTAGTTCGCATTTAACTCAAACCCACCCTCAACTACAGAAAAAGGAGACGCGGCTTCACCAGACACAGGAACTATAGATGTTATAGCCGCCTTTGTGTCTTCATGTGTTACCATTTCTGCTACCTTTAATCCTGTCTTTGTATCTACAGGGCGAACTGGTTTGAAATAAAGTTTAGGTACAACACTGTCTTTATCGAAATAGATATTCGTAACGACAGCAATAACTGATGTAGCGTGTGCAGATAAGTGACGAGCATACTCTTGCATGCCCATGTTACCATTTATAACCCTACCAAATATTGTGCTAGCAGGGATCTGCAACTGATACACCTCATCGAGGTTTCCCTCAAATACAACAGCAAGTCGTTGTTGAAACCGACAAGCCCGACCACCATTCTCACCTGAACCACGTACGTTTTGCGTACAATCCATACACCTAGCTGATTGCACGTTATCCTGTGATACATTGCGTGATGGTCTTTGCGTATCATCAGACCAACATACAGGTGCAGTAGACTTGTTAGGGTCAAACTGATTACCAAAGTATGATCTTGATACAGGCGCGGCATTCACAATGATTACATCTACACTATCGTACGGTAAGACTTCAGGCTCACCATTATCAATAAGAGTAAACTGACCACCGCGTATGCTTAACCTTCTCACTAGAAGTCCTCGTCTGCTGCAAAATCCATTTCAGTAAGCTGTGCTTTGAGTTCCTCACTCTTACCTGTTAATGAATAGTCATCTAGCTTTTGACGGGGAGTTCTAGTGTCTTCCTTTACCTCTTCGCTTTTAGATTGAGCGGTGTTGTCTCGGAAAAACTTTTCCAAGCCCTTTAAATCGTATCGGTACTGACCACCAATCTTTATATAAAGATGAGTAGGTACAATGCCCCTACGCCTCCACCCACGTATACCGTGTACAGATATACTATACTTATCTGCCACCTCTTCTGCGGTTACATATTTATCCGCCATTACTTTCTCCTCACTGAAACAATATATTCAGAATCTACGTTAAGACCTTTTGGTACTTGGTCTGGGTTTTCTTCAAGGTATTGCTTCATATTAGACTGATTAACACGTTTATCTAGCAACTCTGGTACTTCATTCTCAAGTATAAACTCGTGCATCGAAGACCAATCACTTGTCCAGTAACGTGTTCTAGCCGATCTATAGAACAACCCTTCTGAAGTCCTTACACTATCAACGCCTTGTTCCTCACAGTAGTCCAGTAAAGCACGCTTTACCTTATCTAACTGATCGGATAACTCAGCATCTTTTTCTTTAAACTCTGCTGATAACTCACTACGCTTATCTTTTATCTTTAGGTAGACAGCAGTTAGCTTCTCAGCGTTTGGTACATCACTCATTTTACGCTCCTTTGTTAAAGGGATACTGACCATAACGTAAAAAAGTGGTTCAGTCAAGCACTTCCTTATACAAGTCGATCATCTTCGTATGTACGTCTATTCTGTTGTCTAATAAGGTATATACGCGTCTTTCTGCAAACGACCCTTGTAAGTGTACGATGGTACACTTTTGATCCTGACCTGATCTGTGTACCCTAGCATTCGCTTGCGCATACGTCTCCAAAGAACTAGTGGGCGACCACCATACAACAGTGTTAGCCGCTGTAAGTGTTACACCGTGTGCCGCAGACTGTGGTTGGATCACCAAAACTTTAGGATCGTCTTGTTCTTGAAAGCGTTTAAATATATCTGTTCGTCTTGCCGCACTAACATCACCACGTATAACTTCTGTAGTGATACCATCTTTGCGTAACTTCTCTGTTAATAAATCAATAGTGTGTTTGAATGGTACAAACACCAACACTTTCTTACTTGACTCATCAATTACTTCTCTTAACACCTTATAACGTTTTGTTATATCAAACTCTAATGAATCACCAGTATCGGTATATACAGCACCAGATGATATTTGTAGTAGCTTGTTCATGTTGACAGCCGCATTAGCCGCAGTGATTTGTTCTCCTGCCGCTTGCATAATCATCTTACTCTTTAATTCTTTATAGTATTTCTTTTGTTGTGCAGTCATATCGACTTCACGTTTGACATATACCATCGGTGGTAGGTCTAGACATTCTTCCTTTGTATAACGTATTGCAGGTTGTAATGCTTTGTGTACATAATCTGTAGCGTTCTCTTTCGGTATCCACTTAAAATTAGTTACCTTCTGCATCACTAGGTCTCGAAACGACCCAAAGAATCTAGGTACACCATTGGGATTTACAAGTTTAGCTATGCCGTACGCATCGGTTGGACTCTGTGCCGCAGGTGTACCTGTCATCATCCACAACCACGTATCCTTGTTGACTAACTTGTTGAGTGTTTTCCAACGCTTAGTCTGTACATTCTTATAGTGAGTAGCTTCATCTACAATGATTAAATCAAACCCACCTTCTGCAACTGCGTCTTGTACAATCTCAACACCATCATAATTTATTATCACGTAGTCAGCATCGCCCTCAATTATTTCTCTACGTTTCTTTGCTGAACCATACGCTACATCTACTTTGCGGTGCATGGCAAAGTTAAACAGGTCGTTACGCCACGCAGATTCCATGATGGACAACGGACATATAACTAATACTCTATTTACTCTACCTTGTGTTAGCAGGTAATCGGATGCCCATATAGCACTAGCGGTCTTACCTGTACCTTGTTCGTTAAAACAAAAAGACTTCTTATTTAACGTCATAAAGCTAGCGGTGTCTTTCTGGTGGTCGTAAGGATCATACCTACCTGTCCATTCGTACCTACCCTCTATTGGTGATGGAGCATTGATACCTATATTTCTAAGCACCTGCACCTCATCTATTCCCCAGTTAACTAGAACTTCATGTTCTGATAACGTCTTACTCTTTGGTATACAACTCGTAACCCGCCCGGGAGTACGTAAATTAAGTAACAACGCCTTGTTATCTACAATCTTCAATTATTATTCTCCGTCAGTGAACCTCGTAAAACGGTGTCCGTTTACGATAAAATTAGCCCCGATGTCGCCACAGATGGGGCTAGGTCTGCTATGTGGGACTTTAATCAAAACCCATAGCTAACTTGATTTTATGTAGCATACGTATAGTCAGGAGGACAGAACTGGCTACATCATTTAACGACGCATCAAGCTAAGCGTCTACACACGACCAAGCAGAGTCATTTCTTTTTAGGCTTATGCCCATTCCTAGATCTATTCTTACTAGGACTTTCTAATTTGTACCCATCCTTGTTACTGCCACCATCTTTCAACATCTTGTTGTGACTAATGTCTTTGCCTTTACGGGCGGCTTTACCATTCTTCTTATCAAACGCACGCCTAGCACGTTGGCGTTCCATACGTGCCTCAAACGCTTTGCTCCCTACTGGAGCGTTTACTTGTTTGGCTCTTTTACGTCTCATTAGTGTCTACCATTATGCACGCATTCTGTAACAATGCAATGTCGTTTACATAACCCACTTTGGTGGGCGTTCCATACATCATTCTTGTATGCTATCTCCATACGATTATAATCAGCTATCCATTTCTGCCACATCTCACCAGCGGAGCTCAAATCATACGTATCTTTTATTAACTCGTTACACACAACAAACAAAAGCCCCCCTCTTACAGTCTCAACCTCGGGGAAATGTTTGAATACACACAATGCCATTAACTCTAACTGACCCTTGTCTGCATACCTAGTATTCTTACCTGTCTTGTAGTCAATGACCCAAGCCAGTTTGTTTTCTCTATCGACTATAACTAAATCAGCTATACCACGATACCAACAATCATCATCAAAGAACCCACACGGTTCAAGGTCTGCCGTTAACCCCATTTCCAATTCGCAGATTTTTTCCCCTTGTTTGGCACATAGTGCATCTATTGGGGCTTTTATGTACATGTATTCTGGGGGTAACGGTTTCCCATCTCTTACATACTCTTCAGCGGCTAAATGCACCGCAGTCCCATACAACATAGCCTCAGTCTCAGGCTCTTTGTAATCCTTTGCTACCTTTAGATGATAAAACTTTTTAGGGCATTGTTCAAAGGATTTTATTTTACTAAAAGACCACGGTGCTATACTCATTACGTGTTACCGACGGTAGCCACTACAGCACAAAATCCAATACCAACTAATAACAACTCAGCGTATGTGAAAGAGCGAGTTTGCTTCAACCAAGCCCTTACTTCCATTTTTGTTTCTTTTACTTCTTCAATAGCTTTGTCTGCTAATTCGTTGACTTCGTCGATTGCTTTTTCTATATCTTTTTTAGCCATTATTCACAGTCTCCATAAGATTTACCAATGCCAGACTCACATGTAATAGGCATACCCTCAGCCCAAGATGGTGTCGTACTCATACAATCTTCTATGTATTGTCTAGCTTCGTCTAACTCATCATCAGGTACACAGCATACCACGGAATCATGCACTGTTAATACAGGCTTGTACCGCTTGGCAATAGCCAACATCTGCTCACCCATGATGCACCTAGCGATGGCTTGGCACACATTCTCTGTAACCTTACCACCGTAGATTCTTGCGCGACCACGTCGTGTTTTATAATTAAACTCCACCCCACGTTCGCCTTGTTCATACTGTAAGTCATCGTAGCGCATAACTAGACCGCTTGGCAACTCAATGCCATAACCTGTTGTAGTCTCTACACTTTTTACTATGCCCAACGCTCCAAACGACATCACTTTACCACGAGACATTTCTGTTAACATGTTCTGACAATTACGCCAGAACTGAGCTATTTTCCAATTTGAATCTCTGTAGATAGATATGATCCTACGTGCCTCATCTACAGGTATAGTAGTACCAAAGGACTTTAACTGCTCAGCAAATCGTACAGCACCCATGCCATAACCTGCACCAAGTATCGTACTCTTACCTACAAACCTTTGTTCTTTGGTAACGTCTTCCTCTTTGACGTTGTATATCTTAGATGCCATTTTGATATATACATCTTCCTTGTTAGCAAACGCTTCAACTAAATCGTCTTGCCCTGCAACCCACGCAAGTACACGTGCCTCGATCTGTGATGAATCACAATCAACTAGTGTGTAACCTACTGGCGCAATGATACTGGACTTCAACTTCTTACCATTGACCCCACGACTGGGTAGATTTTGTATGTTGATCTTGTCATCGCCACCCCACCTACCAGTGTGCGCCGCGTAGTACCTCACAGGGATAGGTATTAATCCACGTTTAGCAATACCTATAAACCTCTCAGTACGTGATTCTTCTAACGTACTCTTCGTACCCAAACGTGCAGTAACAAGTGCCTGTACACGCGGATCATCGTGTTCCAACAGTGCTTTAAACCCTTCATCGTTCTTTGCAAACGCGTAAGTCTCTTTGCCAGTTGTTAGACTTGTTTTCATCGGTGGTGTAACGCCTAGTGATACCAGTAAATCGGCAAACTTATTGTTGCTCATTAGATCTTCACGCGTTACACCACTAGATGTGATTAGATCTTCTTTTATCTTCTTGGTATTTTCTAAGTGTTGTTGCAGTAGCCCAATGTCTAGGTCTAGCATTGGTTCAGTGAACATACGCAATGTCATATCAATTATGCGCATCTCTTGTTTGGGGAATCCCTTAGCCATTTTTGCAAACAGTTTGTATGTTAACTCAACATCATTAACACAGTAATCTCCATACCTACTAAGCTGTTCTGGTGTGAAGTCTACTCTATGCTTGCCGATGGCATCTAATACTTCCGTCCCTTTACGCCCGAGGTTATAACGCTCAGTGAGAGCATGCAGAGATCCACCAACTTCGACACCGTGCAGTGCGCGAGCCATACACAAAGTATCAGCAAGGACGCGAGGGCGCACATCAAAAATCCAAGATAGAATAGCACCATCGAACATAGTGTTATGGCATAACAAAATACTGTTTGCCCAATCGAAAGTATGTAGGTACTTTTTAATTTGCTCATGTGTTCCACTAGCCCACTCCGTTTCATTATCATTTAGTTTAACACCTACACCGATCACCTCAAAGCGAGGATCACGAATGTAGTTTTCTGTTGTTACTTTACGTAGTGAGAACTCTTTATCGTAATACGTCTCAAAGTCTAACGTAATTAAATCCATCACTTATTCCGTTCTATTAACAAGTTAAGATACCATTGGGCTTTCTCTAAATCTTCAAGGGGCTTACCCTTGTATTCATAACGCCACATATATTTCATACAGTTACCCTTTAGATAACCTAGAAACGCATCATGTGACATACTTGATTCGATACCCTCGATACACTCAACGCCACCTGTATTGTAATGGTTGGGGTTGTTGACTACATCTTCTACTATGTCATCTACCTGCATGTCAGGGTATTGTTCCCTAAACTCTTCCCACTTCTTAACAAGTCTTGGGTGATTCTCTTTTAGTTTGTCCCATTCTTGGGGAGTTGCATCTACCATAACGTGTTCCTCAAAAATTAATTACAATGTGCTGTACGCCACGCGCCTTAGCACGACATAGATACTCCAACCAGTGAGATGATTGATCCTCACCAGTCTCATCTTCCAAATCCCATACACGTTTACGCTCTTTGCGTATTGCTACATCTATAGGTTCTAACTCAGCTTTTACTACAGGACTTGACTCAGGGTAAGCCATTCAATCTATACTCCATACTGTGTAACGTGTTCTCATTGACAACCATAGCAATACCACCTGCTTGGGCTATCTGTTTTAATTGATTCTCTTGTAATGCTGTAGGTGTATTGTTACCTGCCTTACATTCAATACCAAAGAACCTACCTTTGTGACAACCTACTATGTCAGGTACACCACTCTTACCGTAGCCACCTGTAGCAGGGAAAAAGTAGTATGCACCAATGCTTTTTAAATAGGCAACACACTTCTTCTTAACCTTAGCCTCGGGGGTTAAAGCCATAACTTACTCCTCATTGAATAGATAATATACATTATCATCGTACTTAAAGCCAACTTCTTCTACAAATTCGCCATTATCTAACATACTTAGTACACTTATCTTACTTTCTACACCTTCTGGTACGTCATTACCATACGTTTGCACATTAGCGCACGCAAAATTGTTGTGGTACGGAGTCATACCTTTACCGTCATCACCAGTGTCACTGAAAGTAGTGGCATTTATAACGTGCGTATCCACAACCACATCACCTTTATAATCCTTGTGTATCCAACACGCTTTGAACGTCTTGAAACGTAGTGCCTCTAGTAACGCATCTCTTGTGGATATAAAGTTTCTCAACTCCATATCTATGGTGTCATTAAAACGTATCAACCCCATATCAGTCACACGTAGCATCTCCTGCAATACGTGTGGGGGACTACTATCTACACGAAACGTGCCGAACCCTAACTGTCTCGTAGCTGTATCAAACAAACGCTCCATCTTGTTGGTGTAATCACCACGTTGAGATCTCGCACGCTCAAACGTACAACGAACTATATCTGCTAACTTGTTTGGACGTAGGTAAGTACGCGCTTTGGATACCGCCTTGTCAATAGACTTAGACGATACAGTGCGGTACTCTCGCTTACTATTCAAGGGACAGAACCGCTTGTTCTGTATGGTGTGACTTGTTATGTAATATGTAGGCTCGTTAGTGTCATAATCCCAACACATCGACAACTCACCCATGTTAAACTTACAATCATCAGTAAACACCGCCACTACGTGTTCGTGAGTGAATACATACCCAACCTTTGCGTCAGGTATGTGTGACAAAGCCAACTTCAAAAAGTTATCCCAAGCGTCCATTACATCTACTGATGGGGCACTGTCTTTCTGACTCTCAGGGTACTGTTGGCACTGCTTAATAGGATACACCCTATGCCTGTTACCATGATTGTCTTTGTAAAACACGTGATCGTGAAAATTGCTCATCTTAACCCTCCTTATATTCTTTGTATTCCTTGCGGAACTTAGCATATTGATTTACATGATTTAGGAACTGACGACGAAACGCTTTGGGGTCATCAGTTATACTTGTTGTTGACGTTTGCCAATCGTAGTTAGCCATGTGCTGAAATATCCAACACACTACGGCTGTACGTCTCTCGTCATCTCCATCGAGTAACATCTTACGGAACTCTGCACCATCACCATCGCTACACGCCGTACCTATATCACGTTGTATACGTTGACGTGTTTCCCAGTCTTGTTGTATCGAGTCAATCAATAGTGGTCGCATTACCCAAGCCCATTCGACAAAGTCTTTGCACGCCTGTTGGTATGGTGCTTTGGCTTTCTTGTCAATACGATAACGTGTGACAGGGTGTTTGTGATCGCCATGTACCAACTCAAACTGAATAGTTTTAAGCCCTGTGGTTGGGTGAGGGTCGGTGTTTACACGCTTGAACTCAAGATACTTACCATCATCATGCTTGGTAAACGCGTTAGCGGAATGCCATTGTGTTTTGTTCTTAGCCCACTCGTCATAGTATGTTCTGTGTACCCAATTAGTCTTTGGTAAGTAGTGCCTTTCATTATCATATCGAACATACTGTTTACCACTGTTGACAACAAAATCCATTGTGTATGGTAACGCACGCTCAAGGAACGAATACCTACTGTTGTGACTCCATTGCCCACTACCGTTGCGAATGCGTATTTTCTCGATACCAGTAGATGGACTGCGTGTCCATGTAACAGGCGCACGTTTGATTAATTCATCAAGTGGCTCACGCCATATAGGATCAAGGGTATCAGCAGGTAACGATTCAAGCAGTACATACTTGTTATCCGATACCTTGTGTATATGCTCCCACTTACGCGCACGATCACCAAGTGGTCGTATGTTGTCGCTACCCCTGATAGGTTTGATACTATCGTAGTGTCTTGCCACGTCGTTAAACGTGTTTAGTCTGTAATGATACATTGCCATAGTTGTGTCCTCATGTTGTTGTGTAACACTGTTACACAGGTTAACCTTGTAATATTCTTGCCCATGCTTGTGCAAGACGTTCTCTATCTTCTTCGGTTGCATGACTATACTTTGCACTCATAGCATCTAACCGAAACTCCACTGCCCTTTGTACTTCTTGGACTGCGCTGTCCCACTCCATGCGTCGATGTACGGCTTCCATGCCCATACCAAATGACTCACTCATAACATATCTCCTGACTTGATGTGAACTGTTTTGCCACAGTCGGCTGTAGCACCCTTGTTGTCGAGTACGCACCACAGTGTAGGGCATGACCACGAACCCCAACCATTGTATAGATACCCATCAGTAAGTATGATTGATGCTTGTGGCTTGATGTTGTGCTTGTCCATGTAACTTGTTACACAGTTAACATCAGTACCCCCACCACCTGCGGGCTTGGTTGAGTCTGTCAGTGTGTGTAACTCGTGCATCTCATACTCTTCGGCACGACATACCTCAGTGTCCCAGTACAACACACGTAGCTTGTTGGGCTTGGCTGTATCGCATACACACTTGATCTCCGATAGGAACGCTGTCAACTGACGCTGACCGATAGACCCTGACGTATCAATGGCAACCACTAACTCGTCAACCTGTTCAGATATACCGCTTGGAAAGTATATGCCTGTATGTAGTAGTCTGCGATTGGGACGATTGTATGTAGCATAGTCAGACCCACTACAGTGTGTAGTAATGAACTCACGTAGCACCTCACGCCAGTCAACCTGTGGCTCAAGTAACTCAGCTACCGTACGCTCACCACCACTGCCCATCTTACCTGCTGTGATAGCACCCTGACGTATAGCCTCGTCAATCTCTTTGCCCAGTACCTCTTTCTCTTCCTCAGTCATCTCTTGTGCACCGTCCCAGTCATGCTCATCAAACGACTGTTGCGACGAACCGTTCGGCTGTCCACCACCATCTCCTGACTCGTTACCACCAGAGTCACCATCTTGTTGCTGTTGCTGGTAGATGTCGTCAAACACTTTGGGTGTAGCCCAGTCACGATACTTAGTGTCGTAACACATACCCTCGATACCCTCGACAAACTTGTCATGCTTGTGCCTGTCGAGTATCTGTATGTTGATTACATAGTCACATGCCATGTTGGCTGTCATAGCGCACTTGTCTCTCAGATGCTTCCACGTAGTAAGGTGTTTGTACATCTTGTGGTAACACTCATGCAACACAACAAAACGTAACTGCTTGTCGCTAAGACCGTCAACGAACTCACGACCATAGTATTCGTCACGACCATTGGTACACGCTGTTGGTACGTCATCACGTACCTCACGATCACCGACCATCAACACACCTGCGATTGCAACGTACTCAGGGTGTCCCATGATAGTGACCACTGCTTTGTTCAGCCGTTGTTCGGCTGATAGGTTACTTGCTACTGCTAACATAACTTACTCCTTATCACTTGCGAACATGTAGTTGTTGTCCATAGCCCACTTGGTGAACTGCTTGTTCTGCATCACCAGTGACCGCTTACCATACGTTGACGGCTTAACACCCATCGCAAACAAACCCTGCGCCTCAGCACTCAAGCGTTTCATGTATGTGACCCACGCGTCAACCCAATCACGATCAATGGTAGATAATGCACGATAGACGACCATACACACTGCACTAGCACTGTCAGGTACTAACGCGTTACTAGGATCGTCCTTGATGGACTGTAGTGTTGGTAGCTTGTCGGCTAGTTTTACAAACGCCATCATGTCGAGCGCACCACGCTCACCGATAGTACCAATCAGCGCACCTGTTAGCGTGTCATCAGGTATATGCTCACGTTGATGTAGTATGTCAGATGCACACTCGAGCGAGCGCGGAGTAATGAACGCATTGGCTTGTCGCTTGGGGTGATAGATGTATGGGTTGTCATCGGGGTTGGATACCTCAGTGAATGACTGCATCACTTGAGGGAACTCTTTGACGAATCCCATGACTGATGGGTGAACGTCGTTGTTGATAGCGTAGTTGTTGATCCACTCCTCAGATGTAGGCTTACGCATACGCACTGTGATGATACGATTGCGTGCATGTGGTGGTAACATATCACCGACACCCTCAGCACCCAGATTGGTAGTACCAAACACAATGCTACCCTCGGGTAGTGGTTGATTACCGATCATACGCTCGAGAATAACAACCAGTAACGCGTTCTTGACTGATGGGTTAGCTTTGCCCAACTCGTCAAGCATTAGGATAACAGGTTTGCCTAAATGCACACCAAACTGCTCGTTGGGTAGGAACGACACACACCCTGCTTGTCGGTCAAGGTCAGGTATAAACAAATCACCCAGATCCTTTGTAGTGCCGTCAAGGTAACAGGCTACATGATCGGGTAACTTCTTCTTGAGTATCTTGAGTAGTGTAGACTTACCAATACCCATATCACCCTCAATCACTACGGTGCGCTTGCCACCCACGTGTAATAGTAGTTGAACAATATCTTCGATGTTGCTTACATATACGTTATTCATAGCTTTGTCCTCGTCTGTGTGTAACAGTGTTACACGTACTTTTTGGTAAATGTTTGGTGCGCTTGCGTATAATCACTCGCGCACCCTTGTCGTTAAGACGATACAACGTGTTACCACGCCATCGCTCCATGTTTGAGATACTTGCTTCCATGCTACATATCCAATGATGGTAATGACTTGAGTATGTCATCTACCTTAGATTTTGTTTCGGCACGCAGAAACTCGCTATCACGTAAACCCTCGGGTGTCACACCACGTAACGTAGACTCAAGCCGTTGGCGCATAGCTTCCATCTGACTGTCACCTGTCACGTTACACGTAGTCAACAAGTCAACCATTGATAACGCATTACTGACTAGCGTATCGCGGAACACTTGCTTCTTGCCGTTGCTGTCGGTCAGCTTGTCGCTCATGTTGGACAATGCTGTGTGCATACGTTTCCACACATCACCCATAGCTTTGCTCAGTTGGTTGCCATAGAACTCGTCATAGTCTTTCTTGAGTTGGGCACTAGCCTCGTTGCCTACGTCAACACGAAAATCACCTGCATCGGGTAGTGGTGTGTAGTTGACACTGACACCGAACTTGTTGCGTATCTGCTCGGACGTTGGATAGTCATCACGTACAAACAAGTTACCGAGCTTTGCCTGTGCGCGTGACACTGCAAAGTCATAGTCATCAATGAACTCGTCAACCAGTGACTGAAACGCATTGATAGCATTGGTCATCTGGTCGTGATAATCAAAGTATGATGCTGTCGGTAACAACCTCAACCCACTGTCTGACCATGGCATAGTCATTGGGTAATGTATGTGGTTGCGTATCTTGCCACGCAATTCGTTGATAGCTTTCAGTTTGTCGCAATCACCCAGTAACATCTTATTGACTGACACCACGCCATTGTCTGCGTAGTTTTGATCTGCGACTGTCTTGGACTCGCGCCTGTCTTTCTTGCGCCCTGTCCACACGCTGATATTTAACTCTGTTAGCATCGCGCTAGATGCTAGGCTTGGTACTTCGATATTATTTGTCATTGTCTGTCTCCTGTTGTGTAACAATGTTACACAGTTGATTTAAAACATACTCTTTGTTGAGTCGCTTGCGTTCCACCCAGTAGGTGTCGTTGTCCACTGGTGGTTGTTGCTCAATATACTCGCGCAATACTTCGCGCCACTCTTTACCTATATCACTCATCGTTCCATGCTCCTTTGCGTGTGTCTCGGGGTACGTACAACTGATTGACGTTATGATACGCAATGTTGCGCGGTAACATATAACGCGGTGATACAGCCATGCTCATCAACCACTTGCACTTACGCACCTTAGGCTTTGGCTCGGGTAGATGTTTGAACATAGTAAAACCACGCATTGTGCATCTGTTAAGACTCATCGCTCACCTCGCTCAGCTACGATGTCGTCGATAGCTTTCTGACTGTTGCTGTAATGGAACAACCTACCCTCGAGCAAATCCATGACCTCGTGTGTATCTGCGCGTAACGCATTAGGCATACACTCAAAGGTTTCGACATGCGCTCGTATCTCAGCTAGTTGCATGAGAGCGCGTTCAAGTGGGATATTATTTGTCATTGTAAGTACCTCGCTTTGTAGTCATTGCCATCGGCTCAGCGTCAGCTTGTAAGCCGTACAAGTCATCGAACATTTGGTCAACGCTACAACCTGCTAGTCGCTGTCCGTCTGTCTCATCGGTAATACCTGCATGATCCATTAGCAAGTAGTAAAGGTGGTTATCAAAGTCTAGCTTTTTCATAATAAATACCTCGTTGATGTGTAACACTGTTACACGCTAAATATAAAAGGTATGTGTAACACTGCTACACAACCTCACCTGCTTGTAGTAACTCATTACCACAAACACTACGCTATCATATCATATCTGGTACATAATGTCAAGTTTATACACAACACAACAAAACGTGATAATAGGTGGTAAACAGTGGTAGATAGAGATATTGTAACTTTTCGAGTGTTACAGAAACGGTGCTTTGTAACCTATTTGTAACTTTTTGATTTTGGCTCGGGACTAGTGGTGGCGCGGAATGTAACAATGTAACCTTTTTTGCGGTAAATGTGAGGCGATATTTTTGTTTGTATTTTTGTTGCTGAGATTTAATCTGCCAGAGAGCCCTCGAATAAAGGTTTTATATATATTTTCTTAAAAAAGTTACAATACAAATAAATAGATAGATAGATAACAAATGTACCACCTTTGCTTACTGCTACCGTCTCAGTGTTGTTGGTGTGTGTCTGTATGTACCAGACTTTACCTTTGTAACTTTTCGGTCAAAAAAAAGGTTACAAATGGGTTACAAAAGGGTTACAAAGGTTACAAAGCAAAGTTACATTACACGTGTAACAGTGTTACACAGTATTTACCACTCAAGGCTCGACGCAGTGCTATATTACTGGTATCAAAAAAATGAAATTTTTTTAGGGCAAAAAAAAGCCCCACCGAAGTGGGGCTAGATTGGTTAGCTGATTTTGATAGTGATGTTTTGGACATCTTTTACTATTGATTTGTAAACATCTTCAGCTAAGATCTTATTAGCTTTCTTACTGAATGCTACAAGCTGTTCTCTTAGCTTCACCATATCGTCACTTACTTGTAACGCTTCCTGTTCATCTTCAGGTAGCATGGCGCGTTCGGCTTTCTTTACCGCATCACCTAATCGCTTTATCCATGTTGACGATTGCTGAATTAGCGTACGGCGGCGTTTGTGTCTTTTTGTTGGAAGTGTATCTTCAGCTTCCTTATCGCTAAGCTGAAAGTCTAACGCTTCCTGTTCATCGGTGATTCTACCTAGTGCATAGGCTATGCGGTGTTCATCATACCATTTAACAGTGGCAGTACCTTTAGGCTTTTTATCGCCTTTCTTATCGGTGCGCGGCGTGTAAAAATGGGTATGAGGTATATCCTTTGCCGCGAATGCCGCCGCGATAGCATCGGTGTTCACCTTACTATCAGCTAGTGCCTGCTGAGCTGATTCTACTTTATTATAAGATGATGCGAATGCCGCCGTCATCGCTAGGGTATCGCCTGATTTGATTACTGCTTTTATTTCTTTTGATAGGTTTAAAGTTTTCATAATAGTTATTTCCTTTAGTATGTGTAACAGTGTTACACGTTAGACCAAGCGCGGGATTGCGTCTTGATAGTGCCCATATTACCACCATTAGCCACGATTACCAGTCTTTTATCAGGCATTGGTGGGGTACCCCGTATTTTACTATTTAGGAGTCACATATCTTATATATTACTAATCTGAGTGAATAAATCGCTATTTTTTGAAAACCCCCCCACCTTGTTTAAAAAAGGCTAGGCAAAAAATTTTTTGTGTGTTACTTTTGAAAACTGATCCAAATCTGAATAGGTGACGTATGGGGCAACTTTTGGTAGAGGGAGAGACGAGTCACGTTGGGCGTGTCGGAGAGTTCTTTGCTATATATAAGTTAGAGAAGTATGGTATAGAGTGCCACCATGTAGACCGATCCGGCATAGACTTGTGGTGCCAATCGTTGGACAATTCGTTATTCACAGTGCAAGTTAAAGCATCAAACATCTGCCATTTCAATCAAACCAACAATAGACCAACCTTTTCAGGGTATTCTTATAATCTGCGTTCGCAGCATGTGGCTGATTTCTATGTATTCATAGCATTAGATATAGAACGCATAGTAGTAAAACCTGTTGCAGAGTTAGAAGGAAAAACCCAGCTACGGTTAACCGCCTCGGATTTTACAAGGGAAGAAGAGTTAGAAGGTATGAGTCTACTTAGATCCTTTAAAAGGGAAGATCATCTTCAAAAAATATGCAAACAAGTCCAATAGATACAACAACGCAGGCGGATGATAAAAACACGAGTTCGGTCAAGAGAGTTCTCCAGTAAGTAGTAAGTTAGGGAAGGCGGCATTATATACATATTGTGGTATACATTCTAATGTATATTATTTATATTTTGCATGATTTTTGGTAATGACTTGTACTTTTTATAACTTTTTGGTATATATACACCTACGGTTAATAACCTGCGACTAAAATATGACGATGAAGCTCGAGCCAGAGACTGGCGTTCCTATGTATGACGACGATCCTACGGTAGATTTATCTACGCGTGCGCGTGCTGCTACGGTAACGGCAAAAGAATTAGAAAAAGAAGGCTTAGATTTGACTCCGACTGCTGAAGATGAGGCTGTTGCGAGTATGTTGACTATGTCATACGCAGAAGATCCCGATAAAACATCTAAAAAAGCTACTAAAGCGCGTATTGCGGAGCTGACACCGGCATCTTTGGTGCTTACAAACAACATTTTGAGTGAATTTGGTCGTTCTGTGGTCGAATCTGCTACCTCAGTGCGACATTTGATAACAAATAAGTTGATTTTAGAGACAGAAAACCCTGATGCTAAGGTAAGACTACGTGCATTGGAGTTATTGGGTAAGATTTCTGATGTAGGATTGTTCGCTGAGAAGTCAGAAGTGACAGTTACACATCAATCAACAGATGATTTGAAGAAAAACCTACGCAAAAAACTAGAAAAACTCGTAAATCCGCCTGAAGTTGATGGCGACGAAGTCGTAATCGACGCGGAGACGGTAGATGAGTGATTTCACACCAGAAGAAATCCAACAAATGTTGGATAATCTCGATAATTTTACCGAAACAGAGGTAACAGAGATTAATAAAATGGTGGATGAGCTGGCAACTAGGCGTAAAAACAAAGCAGCGCATGATGATTTGATAGAATTTTGCAAAAGAATGCAACCAGATTACATTGTAGGTAAACATCATCGCATTCTGGCTGATATGTTAATGGGTTTAGAGGATGGAAGTAAGGATCGGGCATGTGTAAACATACCTCCTAGACACGGAAAGTCACAATTAGTGTCAATTTTCTTCCCAGCATGGTTTTTAGGGCGAAATCCAGACAAAAAAGTGATGATGGTGTCGCATACAACCGATTTAGCGGTAGATTTTGGTCGAAAAGTGCGTAATTTGCTTGGTTTACAGGACTATAAGGACATATTTCCTACTGTACAACTAGCTACGGATTCTAAGTCTGCAGGGCGTTGGAACACCAATATGGGCGGTGAATACTACGCATGTGGTGTAGGCTCGGCACTAGCTGGTCGTGGTGCGCACTTGTTATTAGTAGATGACCCACATTCTGAGCAAGATGTTATTAATGGTAACTTTACTGTGTTTGAAAAAGCGTACGAATGGTTCACATTTGGTGCTCGTACACGTTTGATGCCCGGTGGTAGGGTAGCAATTATTCAGACTAGGTGGCACATGGATGATCTGACTGGGCGTGTAGTTAAGGATATGTCACAAAATGACAAGTCTGACCAGTATGAGGTTGTAGAGTTTCCAGCAATACTCGAAACTGAAGATGAAGATGGCGAGCTTATAGAAAAACCGTTATGGCCTGAGTTTTTTGATATAGACGCACTAGAACGTACAAAAGCGTCAATGCCGTTGTTCCAATGGAATGCACAGTATCAACAACAACCAACAGCAGAAGAAGCGGCTATTGTAAAAAGAGAGTGGTGGCAGATATGGGAGAAGGAAGATCCTCCTATGTGTGAGTATATTATTATGTCACTTGACTCCGCAGCAGAAAAACATAATAGAGCTGACTTCACTGCGCTAACGACTTGGGGTGTATTTTATAATGAAGAGACAAATGCACATAACATCATACTATTGAATAGTATAAAAGAGCGTTTAGAGTTTCCTGAGTTAAAAGAGTTAGCTATGGAACAGTATAGTATGTGGGATCCAGACGCATTTATTGTGGAGAAAAAGAGCTCAGGTGTTGCTTTATATCAAGAAATGCGCAGAATGGGACTTGTTATACAAGAATATACCCCTCATAGGGGATCTGGTGATAAACTAGCAAGACTAAATTCTGTATCTGATATTATTGCATCTGAACTTGTTTGGGTACCACAGACGCGATGGGCAGAAGAAGTTATAGAAGAAATAGCGGGATTCCCATTTATGAGTAACGATGACTTGGTGGATTCTACAATTATGGCGCTTATGCGGTTTAGGCAGGGCGGATTTATACGGCTACCTTCAGATGAGCCAGAAGAAACTAAATACTTCAACAGAAGAAGTGTCGGATATTATTAGAGGTTAAGAGATGGCTATTGAGAAAAGTTTGCAGACTGAGGCTCCTGAAGGTGAGAACCTAACAGGTGAAGAGTTAGAGATTGAGATTATAGATCCAGAAGCGGTTATTTTGGATGACGGCAGTGCAGAAGTAATTCTTATTCCGGGTATGGATGAAGAAGAATCAGAGTTTGATGCTAATCTAGTAGATGATCTGGATGAGCGTGAAAAGAATATATTAGTTGATGACTTATTGGGTTTAGTAGAATCCGACATACAGAGCCGAAAGGACTGGGCTGATACTTACGTAAAAGGATTAGACATCCTCGGATTTAAGTATGAAGAGCGTACCGCACCGTGGGAAGGAGCTTGCGGGGTACACTCTACTGTATTGGCAGAAGCAGCTATTAGATTCCAAGCAGAAGCTATGTCAGAGACATTCCCTGCACAAGGCCCTGTAAAGATAAAAATCTTAGGTAGCGAGACTAAAGAGAAAGAAGAAGCAGGTGAACGTGTACGTGTAGACATGAATTACCAGCTTACTGACAACATGGTTGAGTATCGTCCTGAGCATGAGCGTCTACTATATAGTCTAGGGCTTGCAGGATCGGCGTTTAAGAAGGTTTATTTTGATCCTAACATGGGTAGACAGTGCGCTATCTTTGTGCCTGCAGAAGACGTTATAGTGCCTTATGGAGCGTCTAATATAGAGTCAGCAGAACGTGTTACCCATGTAATGCGTAAGACTAAGAATGAAGTGCGTAGACTGCAAGCTAATGGCTTCTACGATGACGTGGATATGGAAGATCCAGCACCTTACCATACAGACATTGAAGAGCGTAAAGCTGAAGAAGGTGGTTATCAATTAACCAGTGATGATCGTTATACCTTATATGAGATTCACGCTCACCTAAACATAGATGGTATTGATGATGAGGAAGATCTAGCTAAACCATACGTAGTTACTATCGAACGTAGCACAGGTGAATTGCTGTCTATTAGACGTAATTACGATGAAGATGATGAGCTAGAAATGAAGCGTCAACACTTCGTACATTACTCTTATGTGCCCGGATTTGGCTTTTACGGCCTTGGACTGATACATATAATAGGTGGGTACGCTAAAGCAGGAACGTCGATCATACGGCAATTGGTGGACGCTGGTACGCTATCTAACCTTCCGGGTGGTCTAAAATCACGTGGTTTACGCATTAAAGGTGATGATGAGCCTATCGAGCCGGGTGAGTTTAAAGATGTAGATGTACCATCAGGTAGCATACGTGACAACATTATGCCGCTACCATATAAAGAACCTAGCCAAACTCTACTAGCGTTACTTAATCAGATTACTACAGAAGGTCGTAGACTAGGCGCTATTGCTGATATGGATGTTTCTGATATGTCTGCGAACGCACCAGTTGGTACTACCCTAGCTTTATTAGAACGTGCATTGAAGCCTATGGCTGCTGTACAAGCGCGTGTGCATTTTGCTATGAAGTTAGAGTTCCGTATGCTCAAAGAAATCATGGCAGAGTACGCACCAGAAAAATATGAGTACGAGCCACATAGAGGCGAAGTAACCGCCATTAAGTCTGACTATGAGATGGTCGAAGTGATACCA
>Ga0208134_1000412_pt1 | contig 28268 bp, 35 predicted proteins | sample VirMetDEL_Mar_31_FD_184515 | JGI IMG/M metagenome (GOLD analysis project Ga0208134, IMG submission 184515) | Aqueous microbial communities from the Delaware River and Bay under freshwater to marine salinity gradient to study organic matter... | ecosystem: Environmental > Aquatic > Marine >...
GTCCGCGCCGGATATTCTGAAAAAGGCGCACCCGTGCAAGGTCACCGATTGTTAATGAATGCTAAAGTTAAAAACGTGATTGAGGCTGACCAAGCCAAGCACGCTGAACGCTGCGCGGTGACGATTGAGAGCCTTGCCGAGGAACTCTCCGCAGATCGCGACATGGCTCGACGGCTCGAACAGCCATCGCCTGCGATCACCGCGACGATGTCCATCGCAAAGTTGTACGGCCTTGAGGTCAATAAAAACCAAACGGAAACTAGCGGCGAAATGGTTGTGAACATCAAACGTTTTACCGATGGACCTACCGAATAACGATTGGACGCCACGCCAGCATCAAATGCCGGTGTGGTCGTTTCTTGAGCATGGCGGAAAACGCGCAATTGAAATAGCACACCGCCGCTGGGGCAAAGACGACGTGGCGCTTCACCGCGCAGCTTGTGCTGCGTGGGAGCGCCCGGCAACGTATTGGCATTGCCTGCCGGAATACGGACAAGCGCGAAAGGCGATTTGGACCGCCGTAAACCCGCACACCGGGCAGCGTCGAATTGACGAGGCGTTCCCTGAGTGGATGCGAAAGCGCACCAACGATCAGGAAATGTTTATTGAACTGATAAACGGCTCGACGTGGCAAGTGATCGGCAGCGACCGCTACAACTCGCTCGTCGGATCTGGCGTGGCTGGCGTCACGTTTTCCGAGTGGGCGTTGTGCAACCCCAGCGCCTGGGGCTACATCTCGCCAATGCTACGAGAAAACGACGGCTGGGCGTTGTTTATCACGACACCGCGTGGAAAGAACCACGCCTTCGATATGTACAACTACGCAACGCAGACAGACGGATGGTTTGCTGACTTGTCCGGCGCGGAAGAAACCGGCGCCTTCAGCAAGATCCAGCTTGACGAAATTGAGGCTGAGTACGTCTCGCTGTACGGCAAGGATTTTGGCGCGGCGTCGTTTCAGCAAGAATATCTTTGCAGTTTTGAGGCGGCGACAATCGGCTCGTACTACGGGAACGAGTTGGCGGCAGCCAGGGCTGAAAGCAGAATATGCGAAGTCAGGCACGATCCTGACTTAAAGGTAATGACGACTTGGGACATTGGGTATTCTGACGACACCGTAATTTTGTTTGTTCAGGTGTTGGCAGGCGAGGTGCGAATTATCGACACCTACTCGTCATCTGGTCACAACCTGGCGCACTACGCCGAGTTAATTGCTAGCAAGCCGTACAAATACTCTCAGCATTGGCTGCCGCACGACGCTCAAGCCAAGACGCTGGCGGCTGCCGGTCGGTCGGTCTACGAGCAACTGACTGTAGACCACCGCATGAAAAACGTGAGCATCTTGCGAAACACCAACACCGAGCAGCAGGGGATTATGGCCGCCCGCCACCTGTTCCCACGGCTGTGGATCGACAGCGGGCAGGAGGATTTTTTAAACGCTATTGGGCAGTTTCGCCGGGAGTGGGACGACGACAAAAAGACGTTTAGGGACCGGCCCGTCCACGACTGGACTAACCACTACGCAGATGCCTTGAGATATCTGGCGTGGGTGTGGCGCGAACCGCCAAAAAAGGCAGAACCGAAAAAGGTTCAAACCATCAATATTGGCGGTCAATCCACAGTTACGATGAACGATTTAATTGGCGCCGTAAAAAAGCGAAAGGCGCGGTACGACTGAGCGGTTGCGTTTTTTGTATTTTTAGGGTTAGCATCGCAGATGCCTAGTAAATCAAAAGCGCAACAGCGTCTCATGCAGGGTGCGGCAAAAAACCCCACCTTTGCAAAAAAGGTTGGCGTCCCAAAGAAAGTCGCCAAGAAATACACCCGCGCAGACAGGGCGCCAATGGTTAAGGCACTGTCTGACAAGCCCGGCAACGGTGGCTATTAATGTTTTCTCCTGATGCTTTTAGCGGCAGCTATTACGGCGGTGCGCCTAGCGTCTCAGCAGGCTATGACGGTTTCGACGCAGATCAGATTTCTCAAAACATTGCGATGGCTCAAGCGTTGGCTGGTGCCCCGACCACGGGCATTGCCGCTGCGGCGCAACAGGCTGAAGCAAACGCAATGGCGCAACAGCAAGAGGCTATAAACTTAGCTAACGCTCAAGAGTTTGACGCTCTTAGAGACGCCGAGGCTGGACGCCTTCACGCTGATTCTTTGACTGGCGTGCCTCTCGCGGGCGGCGTGACTATTATGAGAAACGCAGCCGGGCGCTCGATGGGGCCGCAGACAATTGCAGCTAACTTGCCCCTTGGCGCTGGGACGTTAGCGCAACAGATTATGACACAAAACACGCTTGTGCAGCCGGACGATGGTTTTGGTTTTAGCGGGCCTCTATCGACTGGATCTCTTGACAGTCAGCCTAACTTTGACAATCCAGACATGGATTTGGTTAGCGTTCCAAGCCAAGAAGAAATGGCCGCAGCGCAACCGGCGCAAGCGCAGACGCCGGGCGTGGCTGGTGTTCCGCAAGCGTTTGGCGCCCCTGGTCCTTACGAGGAATACCGGGCGCAGATTGGCCTTGGCGGCTTTAACACTGATCCGGTCCAAGAACACAACGCCAGATTGATGCGGGCGGCTTTGGGAGCTAGATAGCAATGCAAGGTTACGGCGGCAGCGCAGAACAATCTGGCGAACTTATAACGCTTGAAGACGCCGGTAAGGGACCGGCTGGCAAGGTTGCCCGGTGGGTGATGGAGCTAGACCTGTCGAGCAGCGTTGAAAAGTCTTGGCGGAAACGTGCCAAGGACGTTATCAACCGATACCGCGACGAAAACTCAAACGACATGAACGACCCAGGCCGATACTCTAATTCGTGTCGCTACAACATTTTGTATTCTAACGTGCAGACGATTTGCCCTGCGCTTTTTAACCAGTCGCCAAAACCAGACGTGCGGCGCCGCTACCGTGACAATGATCCGGTGGGCAAGGTCATTGCCGACATGTTGGAGCGAGCGTTGTCTTACTCGATGGACGACTACGACTTTGACCGCTACATGCGAATGGCAATTAAAGACCAGCAGCTAACGGGCCGAGGCGTGACGCGAGTTCGCTACGAGCCTCGCTTTACTGAAGAGGAAGACGAGGACGGCGAAAAGTACGACGAGTTAAAGTACGAAGAGGTGCGCTGGGAGCATGTGAACTGGGCCGATTTCCGACACGGCCCCGGTCGCATTTGGGACGAGGTTGAGTGGGTTGCGTTTTGCCACCTAATGACAAGAGACGAGTTGCGCGAAAAGTTTGGCGAGATTGGCGACGACGTTGAGTTGGATTACGCGCCGGTCGGCATGGAAGACAAGGAAGGCGACACAGTCGCAGACACCTTTAAGCGGGCGACGATCTGGGAGATATGGTCAAAGCCCGACAAGGAGGTTGTGTTTATATCCAAGTCGCTAAAGGAGCGGCCTCTAAAAACTGAAGACGACCCGCTCGAACTAAAAGAATTTTTTCCGGTGCCGCGTCCGCTGTACCCCACAAGCAACACAGACAGCCTGACGCCAGTTGAGCCGTTCCGGTATTATCAGGATCAGGCTGACGAACTTGACAACCTAACTAAGCGCATTTCGGGCATTATTCAGGCTTGCAAGGTGCGAGGCATTTACGATTCGACAATTACAGAGATGTCGAACCTTCTTGACGTAAGCGAAAACATCTTGATGCCAGCCACCGACGTTTTGCCAATTATGCAGGCGGGCGGATTGGAGCGAGCCGTCTGGATCTGGCCGATTGAAAAAATTGCTGGAGTTTTGGTTTATTTGTACAACCAGCAAACCACAGTCAAGACAACCATTTTTGAAATTACCGGCATTGCTGACATCATGCGCGGCTCGTCGTCAGCGTCTGAGACGTTAGGGGCGCAGCAACTGAAGGCGCAGTTTGGCACGATGCGGCTAAACGACATGCAGCGCGACGTGCAGCGTTACGCCAGAGACTTAGTCCGCATGGCTGCTGAAATTATGGCCGAAAAGTTTCAGCCTGACACGTTGCTGTTGATGACTGACGTAAAGCTGCCAACGCCTGAAGAAAAGATGCAGGCGCAGATGATAATGCAGCAGGGGCAGGCTCAAGGCCAGCCGGTGCCGCCGCAGATACAGGAAATACTTGAAAAGCCAACCATCGAAGAGTGCCTGCAAGTCTTGCGCGACGATAACCAGCGTTGCTACCGCATTGATATTGAAACGGACTCGACAATTGCAGGCGACCAAGCCGCCGATCAAAAGGCGGTCACCGAATTGTTGCAAGGCGTGGCGTCGTTTATTCAAAACGCGGGACCGGCGGTCGAGGCTGGCTATCTGCCGTTGGAGGCTGCCAAGTCAATGCTGATGATGGCAATCCGCCGGTTTAAGATGGGCCGAGAAGTCGAGGACGCGCTTGACATGATTGGCGAAGACGACGAGCAAGGCCAGTCAGATCCGGCGCAGGCGCAGCAACAGCAGCAGGCGCAGCAGCAGGCGCAGCAGCAGGCTCAAATGGCGCAGCAAGAGGCGCAGGCTGCGGCGCAAGAGGCTCAAGTCAAGATCCAGATGGATCAGGCAAAGATGCAAATGGATCAGGCGGAAGCCCAATCTGACGCGCAGATTAAACAAGCGGAAATAGAATTAAAAAACCGCGAGTTGGCTCTAAAAGAATTTGAAGCGCAGAAGCCAGAGCCTGACCGGACTGTCGATCTGCTTATGGCACGAGAGCGTATGCAATTCGAAGCGGCAGAGGCTGACAAGCAGCGACAGGTTGAGTTAGCTAAGGCTGTAATGGCTCAAAGGGCGCCAAGCGGTGACGTGGCGGACGCGGCGTCGGCTATGTCTGAGGCGGCTGAAATTATGAGCCGCATTACATCGTCAATGGGTTCGCCAGACGTTGTCATAACTGAACAGGTCAGCACGGTTGTGCCGCCAGAGGTAATGTAAAATGGGGTTAAGAGAATATAAGTCTAATTACGACGACATCGATTTCAGCCGGAAAGAAGATTACACGCCGCCTGCAAAGATCTCGTTTGCGTCAAAGCGGTCGTCAATAGAGGCGCCCATGATTGCGGGCGACTACAAGCCATACGAGTGCCCCATAACGGGCAGGACGATTGACGGTCGCGTGGAACATCAGCAGAACCTAGAAAAACACGGCTGCCGTGTTCACGAAAAAGGTGAATTTGAAGACGTTAAGAAAAACGGCTTAAAAGAGCGCAACGCAGAAATTGACCGGGCTATTGACAAGTCTGTTGACGCCATCGCGCACACGATAGACATTTAATAGGAGGTATTTATGTCTGACGTACAAGAACAAGCAGAACAACCCGTCATCGGGCAGTCTATGGATGATTTTATGGGCGAGCAGTTTGACGCCCTTGAGGCAGAAGAAATTGAAGAGCAAGTCTCCGCTGACGTAGAAGAAAGCGTCGAGACTAAAACAGATAACGTCGAAACAGAGACTGCTTCGACTGAGGATGCCGTAGACGAAAGCGAGAGTGAACCTGAGACATCTCAGACCATCACCGCGCCTCAATCTATGTCTGCAAAAGACCGTGAGTCGTTTTATGAACTTCCACCCGCAAGTCAGAAATGGATTGTGGATCGTGTGAAGGCTCAAGAAGGTGACTACACACGGAAATCTATGGAAGTTGCCGAGCAAAAAAGGTTCTACGAAAAGATAGAAAAGGCCATCGCGCCAAGAAGGCAACAGCTAGCTTTAGACGGAATGGACGAGGGAACGGCTATCGATCAGTTGTTTGCCCTGTCAGATTTCGCTAGCAGCGACCCTGTTAACTTTACGCGCTACCTTTTCCAGCAACGTGGCATCCCATTGTCGGCGCTCGATCAACCTGGCGGCCAGCAGGCTGCCGACCCTCAAATGCTTGCCATGCAACAACGTCTCCAAAACTTCGAGGGACATCTCGCGCAACAGCAGCAATTACAGCATCAAAAAACCACAGAAGCCGTGCAGACTGACGTAGAAAAGTTCTCTTCGGAAACTCCATTCTATCAAGAACTGCAACCTGAAATGGTGCCAATTGTAACGGCCCTTAAACAATCAAAGCCCGGCTTGTCTAATTTAGAATACTTGCAGATATCGTACAAAATGGCTTTAGCAGCCAACGAAGACGTTTCCGCAAAGATTGAAATTGACCAGCGAGCTAAGAGTGAAAGCCAACGGATTGCAAAGGCGAAAAAAGCCGCCAAGCAAGCCCGAAAGGCAGGGGGCGTCAACATTAGGTCAACTGGTGCGTTACCGGCTGCTGCCAAGAAAGCAAAAAGCGTAGATGATTTTATCGGGGCATTGGTGGACGAACGCATGACAGCTTAACGCGAAAGGCTACATCATGGGTGCGAATAGCTCCTTTACCGAAATTGCGGCAATTACTTACCGCCATTTCAAAGAAAAATACTTGGAAGACAACGTCTCTCACCACACGGCGTTGCATCAGCGTCTTGCCGAAAAAGATCGCGTTGATCTAATTTCGGGCGGCTGGGAAATCCAAGTTCCTCTGGACTACGCAGAGAACGGAACCTACCAACGCTACAGCGGCTACGATACGTTGAGCATCGCGCAGTCTGAAGTCTTCACGGCTGCTAACTTTGCCTGGAAACAGGTTGCTATCAATGTGGTTGCGTCTGGCCTTGAAATTCGCCAGAACAGCGGCAAAGAGGGCGTCATTAAACTTGTCAAAAACAAGTTGAAAAACGCTATGCGTACCGCCGGAAACAATTTTTCGGTCGATATGTACAGTGACGGCACGACCGCCAATCAGATCAACGGCCTTCAGGCTCTTGTTTCTGACGCCGGTACGGGCACAGTCGGTGGCATTAACTCTTCCACCTACACGTTCTGGAAAAGCATTCTTCAGTCGGCTGCAAGCCCGCTGCAAGGTGGTGGCGGAATTACGCCAAGTGCAACCACAATCGAAAGCCTCATGCTTCCGTTGTGGCTGAACCTTACTCGGAACAACGATATGCCTGACTTGATTTTGATGGACGACACTTACTTTACGTTCTTCGACAACAGTCAGACGAGCATTCAACGCTACACCAACACCACCGATGTCAAAGCTGGCACCACGTCCTTGAAGTACAAGGGCGCTGATGTTGTCTATGATTCGGCTGCTGCTGGTATGCCGGATGCTCACGCATATTTCCTTAACACCGACTACATCGGCGTTTGCGCCCATCGTGACGCGAATTGGACTGAGGTTCCTGAGAAATCTTCTGTCAATCAGGACGCTCAAGTTCTTCCGATTATTTGGCAGGGGAACATGACTGTCTCCAACCGCTCACTTCAGGGCGTGATGAAGGCTTAGGCTTTCGTCCAACCCTCTTTTCCCTGAAAGGAAGAAAAGATGTCTGACTATCACATCACTAACCCCATCGCTGGGATGCAAAACATTGGCGATACCTCGACAACCCAGAACCAAGTTCTTGGGACTATTGTCCAGGCTGTCGATGTAGATTCGACGGCTTACGGCGCCGGAGAGTTCATTTACCTCAAAGGTGTGGCGTCAACAGTTTTGGGGTCTTTTGTGACCTACAACGCTGATGACAACTCAACTGCGCTTTTGGCTGCTAATGCTATCGGCCCTGTTGCTGTTGCAATGTCGATAAATGTTGCCAGTTCGTTTGGCTGGTATCAGATTTCGGGCAAGGCAGTCGGCAAGGCTAAGGCAAGCTATGCGGACAACGGTCTGGTTTACGCAACATCTACGGCTGGCAGCATCGATGATGCCGTGGTTGCTGGTGATCGCGTAAAACTTGCAAAGGGCGCGTCTGCTGTTGACACTCCATCTTCTGGACTTGCTGAATTTGAAATTCAGCGGCCCTTTATGGATGATGGGACTGCGGCTTAACTTTGATGGGGGGCTTCGGCCCCCCGTCTTTTCCATAAACAGGAGGTATGGATTTTATGGTTCAGATGATGGCTGAAGAGCAACATGGGTTTTATGTTGACTTTGAACTAAGGCCCGAAGAAGACCGCGAGGAATCAATTTCTCAGGGTATGCCTGTTTTTAAGGATGTCGAATACGCCGTGATAACAATGCCCGGCGGCGGTCTTGTCGTTGACAAGGTTATTTCAGACGACCTTTTAAGAGAGTGGAAGCACGGTAACGGCAACCGCAAGCCGCCATCTCCGTTTGCTGTTGTCGCATATGAGGCGTGGAAAGAAGGCCGAGAGATTGCCGTCAACGGAACAGACATTAAAAATTGGCCCGGCGTCACGCCTGCTCAATTGAAAATGTGTCTGGCTGCTGTTGTCAGGACAGTTGAGGATTTGGCAAACGCCAACGCTGACACGTTGAGAAAGTTAGGCATGGGATCTTATGCGCTAAAGGAAAAGGCAGCGGCCTACCTTGACGCCGCTACAACAAACAAAAACAGCGAGGCCGTGTCTGCGCTGAAGATAGAGTTGGCCGCGCTAAGAAAAACAATTGAAGACAGAGACAGCCAGATTGAAGAGTTGCTGTCTGACAGTGACAATCCGCCTGCGCCTAAGAAGCGCGGACGGCCCCGCAAAAATCAAAACGAACAACTTGGCGCTGGATAGGAAACATTGACATGACCTTGCTGACTCAAATTCAAAACGCTTGCGACACTATTGGTTTGAGCAGCCCGTCTGTCGTTATTTCTTCTGCTGACCAAAACATTAAGACGCTTTTGGCGCTGGCAAACACCGAGGGCCGCGAGTTGCTTGAGCGATTTGCGTGGCCGCAGACGCAAATTGAAAAGACGCACACAACCCTGGGGGCAGAATTGCAAGGGGTGATAACAACCCTGGCCCCAGGCTTTGCCTACATCATCAACTCAACATTTTGGAACCGGACCCTGTCTGAGCCGGTGACCGGCCCTCTTAGTCCTGCTGAGTGGCAGGCTCTAAAGGCGCGAACCGCAACCGGGCCGTACTCTAGCTTTCGTCTTCAGGGCGGCAGCCTGTACGCTTATCCGGCTCCAACGGCGGGCCAGACTTGGGTGTTTGAGTACCAGTCAACATTTTTCTGTCAATCTGCGGGAGGCGCAAATCAATCTGTGTGGACTGCCGACAGTGACGTGGGCGTCCTTGACGAAAACCTGATGATGATGGGCGTCGTGTGGCGGTTTAAGAAGAAAAACGGCCTCGACTATTCTGAAGACTATCGCGTGTACGAGCAGAAACTTGCTAACGACATGGCGAGAGTTGGCGGTAAGCGAGCCTTGGACATGCAGGGCGGCGGCGGCATGAGCGGCGTCTACATTCCAGAAGGCAGTTGGGCGTAGTTGGTTATTTTTGATAGGGTCACGCTATGGCAAGCCAGGAAATGCTCAACGCGCTGTCTGAGGAAGATCCCTCCACGTTTCGGCGTGCGCTAAATTATGTAAAGGGGCTGAGAGGCAGCGGGGCGCCTCTTGCCGCTAGCGCAAACGAGGCAATGATGACGGCTCTTGGGCCTCAAGGCCGCAAGGCTGTCGCGCCGGTTGCCGGATTGGCAAACGTGTTTTCTTTAGGCGCTGACGTTAGAGACGCAATGGAGTTTTCCGGCGACACCTTAGAGAGCCTAAAGGCGGGAGACTTTGGAAGGGCAGGCAGTGACGCTCTTTATACCGCCGCTGCGCCTTTTGCCATGTTGCTGCCGGGATCTCTTGGCGGCTATAAAAAAAGTGCCGAATCTATGGCGGATAGCCTCATGGGCGTTGCCGATGACGTTGACCCGTCAATGCCTGCAAGTCTGCAAGGAAATAGGATATTTGCGGGGCAAAATGCAGTTGGAGCGCCGCTCGACAAGTTGGATGAGGCCAAAAAATTAGAAGAAACGGGCGAAGCCGCAGAAACTGTGTGGGGTGCAACCGGCTGGTTTAGAGGTCAAGACGGAAAGTGGCGTTTTGAAATTGACGACAGCGCCGCTGTTGTAAATCCTATAAGCAAAAAAGGAGAGACAAGCCTGTCTGCGGCAATTTCTCACCCAGAATTATTTGCTGCCTATCCAGACCTTTCTAATGTGCCTGTTAAATTAAGAAACAACGCCGTTTTAGGGTCAAGTTACACCCCGTCCACCGACAAAATAAAAATTGGAGAATACGTTGGGCCGGACGGGCTGTCTGTTAAAGATAGGGCCTTAAAAATTAATGAAGACCTAACCGCAATCAATGACAAAATTCGTAATGTTGCCGCGCAAGCGGGCGGAAACATTAAGGTTGATACTCCAGAATATTACGAATACATGAGATTGCTTCAAGAATTTAGAGACACAAAAAGGCTTGGCAAGCAAACATTGGGCACAGAAGCTACGCCAGAAAAGTCGGTGCTTTTGCACGAGATACAGCACGCTATTCAAAATCCTCGCAGAGAAGACTTTGCGTCTGGCGGATCTCCAAGCTCAATTCCCCCAGGATTGCGTCCTCGCGGTCTGTCTAAAAGAGAAACTTACAACCGCCTTGCTGGAGAGGTCGAGGCTCGTAACGTAGAAAAGCGTACGGATCTGACCGCCGCAGAGCGGGCGGACCTCCCGCCTCGCTTAACTGAAGATTACGACGCTAGCGATCAAATTGTTAATTTTAGGCCAGAACAGTCGTATATGGAATCTGCTTCCCCAGGCTTTGACGACGAAAGTTTCTCAGATATGGCAAAGCGCGGCAGGATTCGCGGCGCTCGGGACAGAGAAAAGAGCGTCAAGTCGCTTGCTGACGGATCAAGTCAGGCCCAGGATTTTCAGTTCACATTATTTGACGAGGTTTACGAGTCTGGAGAGTTTACAGAACGCCTGAAGGACATGGGACTCACAGTCAACGACAACATGATGGGCACCGTTATTGCTGGGAGGACACAGGCCGCCGCCGACCAAATGGCGGACTTGCAAGGAAAGATTTCGCGCGGAGAGAGTGTTAATGCCGTCGATCTTGGGCGTCTTTATGGGTACTCGGATGAGGATATTGCTGCATTTTACAAGCAGCGAGGGTTCACCGCTGACCGCTTTTTTGCCGACATTTCTGCTTCTTCGGGCTTTGACGATGCGGGTGAAGGCGCTACAATAGGGTTAGGCAGTGGAGGGCGAACTGTTCCCCCTAGCGGTGTTTCTTCTGAAGTGCCGCAACCGCTGCCGACATATCCTCAAGCTGGACAATACGAAATTAATACAAATCCTGCGGGCAAAGAGTACCCGTCAAAGGTTCACACGCCTGAAGAGGCGGCTATCGCCAAGCAAGTCGGCGCGGCGCAGCGCGATATTCAAGCGGGCAACTACACGCCTTATTTTGATGTTGGCAAGCGCACTGATGTAGATGTTGCAAACTACCCCGGCACCGGAGCGCAGACTACGCTTGAAGAAGCGCGTCCTAGGACTGCAAAATCTATTGAAACTTACAAAAGCATTATTAAAGATCCAGAAATTCGCAAGGCTTTGCAAAAAGCATTTGACGACGGCGCGTTAATTAACAATTCCGAAAACTGGTATTTTGTTGGACAGTTAGAAAAAGAGTTTATCGAAGTTCTTGGTGAGGAAGCAGGCCGCGCTGCGTTTCTTGAAAAATTTGCAAAGCCAATGGCCGCAACAACCGCTAAAGCTAGTCCGACTTCAAATTTCCGTATGGCGATGTACGGAAATTATTTGAAAGAAAACAATCTTGCGTTTCCTGACGCATCTTACAACGTTCCCTATCCCGTTGGCGGCTTTGGTGTAATTGGCAATTTGAAACAGCACGAAGCGTTGGTGCCAGGAGAATTTTTCTCTGCCAAACAAAATCCTAAACGTCACAATTTTGCTCGCAATTATTTAGGCGACAAATCTGTGCCAACAATTGACGCTCAAATGACCGAGGTTATGTCTGGCGGCAAGCTGCAACAGCCAAAAGGGCCGTCATACGCTAATTACGAACAGGCTATTAGTGAACAGTCTAAAAAAATTGGCGTTGAACCAAGATTTTTTCAAGAAGTTGTTTGGGCAGGCGCAAAGCAAGCTAAGGAGGGAAAGAAGTACCCTGGCTCGCAGCCTATGATTGAAATTATCAATCAAAGCATTGAGCGCACATCTAGGATTACTGGCTTGTCTCCAAAAGAAGTTGTTCGGCTTGGAATTATTGAAAGCAAAATTCCATTGTACGGTCTTGCGGGAATTACTGCTGGCGCTGGTGTGGCAGGAGCAGTTTCTCAAGATGATACTGACATGGTTTCTGCTTTAAGGGGTGCCTAATGCTTTTACAGCCGCTACAAAATAATTCTGGCAAGTCTCCGACATCTCGAAGCGGCACCATCCCCGCGCCAGTCAAAGGTTGGAACGCCAAAGACGCCTTGGCTGACATGGACGAAGAGTTTGCCATTGAGTTGGAGAACGTCTTTCCCAACATGACTGACGTAGAGGTTCGCGGCGGTTATGCGTCTCACTCTACAGGGAACGGATCTGGCGCCGTCGAGACGCTGATTGAGTACGCCGGGCCGTCAACGCACAAACTTATATCTGCCGCCGGATCTGTCATTTATGATTCGACCGCAGCCGGAGGCTCGACGGCTATTGCGACTGGCAAGTCAAACGCTCGTTGGCAGACGACAATGTTTGGAACCGGCGCAGGCAACTTTTTGTTTATGGTTAACGGCGAAGATGCGCCCATATACTACAACGGCTCGTCTTTTACGACGCCGTCGCTTGCCAGCGTCACGGCGACAGACATTGTTCACGTCACAGCGCACCAGCGGCGCCTGTTCTTTACGTTTAACGACAGCCTCGTCTTTGGCTATTTGCCGGTGGTGTCTGTTGCAGGAACGGTAGCAACGTTTGACGTTGGCGGCCTGTGTAAAAAGGGCGGCAAGATCCAGGCGTGCGGAAGTTGGACGCGAGACGGCGGCAGCGGTCCTGACGATATTTTTGTCATTATCACAAGCGAAGGCGAGTGCGTTCTGTACAACGGAACAGATCCATCGTCTGCGACGGCGTGGAGCCTTGTCGGCGTGTTTTCGATTGGCAAGCCAATTGGGCGAAGGTGCATTGAAAAGGTCGGCGCAGAACTAATTGTCATTACGCAAGACGGCGCCGTGCCGCTGTCTGTGTTTCTGCCAATCGACCAAGTGGCAAGCTCCAGCAAGTCACTGTCTGACAACATCAGAAACGAGTTCTTGGCGTCAGCCAGACTGTACAGCGCAATTTTTGGCTGGCAGTCGGTTCACTATCCTCAAGGCAGTTACGCCTTGTTTAACATTCCCGTTACTGCAACCGTTTCGCATCAGTACGTTGTGAACACGCAGACAGGCGCCTGGGCTAAATTTACTAATCAAGACGCAGCCTGCTGGGCAACGTATGACGGCGACTTGTATTTCGGCGCGACAACCGGCGGCGTTATTTTTAAGGCTGACACCGGCACAAGCGACAACACAGCAAACGTCGAATGGAAAATTAGACCGGCCTTTTCTTATTTTGGCACAAGAGGGCGCCAGAAGTTGTTCAGCTTGTGCCGCCCGCACTTCACAAGCAGCGGATCTCCGTCTTACGCAATCGACTTAAATGTAAATTTTTCAAACATAAATCCAACAAGCATTCCAACTCCGCCATCTCTAAGCACAGGAATTTGGGATGTGTCGAAATGGGATTCAGGAACCTGGGCAGACGTTGCTCAAATTTCGTCATGGAACACAGTCTACGGCTTGGGCGAGTGCGCCTCGCCAACAATCAGAGGCGGCGACAGCGCAATTGAAATTTCTTTTTCAGCCTACGACATGATTTGGCAGCCGGGAAATGCTCTTTGACGCATTTGGTATTCAGTCGAGACGAGGAAATGGCTTCTTGGGCAGAGGCAGCATACCCAGAGTGCGCCCCGCTTTGCAGGCCGCTTACAGCCATTGGCATTGCCGAAGGCCGAGATATTTGCGGGGTTGCCGTCTATCACAACTACAGGCAATATGATATCGAAATTACCTTTGTCACCGCGACCCAAAGGTGGGCCACGCCGGGAAATGTTCGGGCGCTTTTGCGATACCCGTTTATTCAATTAGGTGTGAGACGGATGACCGGAATTACCAAGAAGTCAAACAAGAAGGCCCGCAACTTGATGGGCAAACTTGGCTTTGTTCTTGAGGGCGTCCATCCGTTCGCAGCAGGCGGAAGCACAGCCTGCACCTACGGCCTTTATGAAAAAACTGCAAAAGAGAAGTGGCTAAAACATGGGTAAGAGAACTCCAAGCCCCCCGGCGGCGCCAGATCCGACGCAAACCGCCATTGCTCAGGGCGCCATTAACCGTGACGCGGCTATTGCTCAGGCGCAACTTAACCGAATTGACGAGTACACGCCCTACGGCTCGTCAGTCTACACGCCTCAAGGCCCGGCAGATCCTAACACCGGCATTACGCCATACCGGCGGACAACGTCACTCGATCCCGGTCAGCAAGCCATATTTGACCAACAGACGCGAGCGACGGGGGCGCTCAACACTCTTGCAGCAGATCAAACGGGGCGCGTCTCTGGGGCGCTTGCCCAGCCGTTTTCTTATTCAGGACTAGCCGCAGCGCCGACCACCTCTGGCTTACAGTCGTCAGTTTCCGCCGCCGGACAAGCTCTGGCGCAGCCGTTTAGCTATGGCGGCCTGCCTGCCGCGCCAACGTCAGGCGGCATTAGATCAGCCGCTGACACAGCCACAGCCTCAGTTGCCCAGCCGTTCTCGTTTGATGGCTTGCCTGCCGCGCCAACTGGCGATGCCGCCGCAAGGCAGCAGACTATTGACGCGGTCTACAACCAGTACACCTCCAGGCTTGACCCAAGATTTGAAGAGGCTCGAACAAAACTGGCGACAGACCTTGCCAACTCTGGCTTTAGTGTTGGCGATGCAGGGTACACTAGCGCCCTTGAATCTGCCGGGAGAACAAGAAACGACGCCTACCAGCAAGCTCTAAACGCTGCCGTGTTGGCTGGCGGAGCGGAGCAGTCGCGTTTATTCGGCCTGGGAGACACCGCCAGACAGCGGGCGACAGCGGAGGCACTAACACTCCGAGGAATGCCGTTGAGCGAGCAGGCGGCGCTCCAAGGGCTTCAGCAGACAGCATTTTCAACGCAGGCGTCTGAGCGGGACCGGGCGGCAGCAGAACAGTCTCAGCAGCGTCAGGCGGGCCTCGCAGACGCGCAGCAGCTTTTCAACCTTCAGTCTGGATTGTACGGCCTGCAAGGCAACGAGCGCGAGCGTGCCATTCAAGAGGCGTCGTTCCTACGCAACGTGCCGCTTAATGAGACGGCGGCGTTGCTGGGCACCGGCCCCGGCATCAGCAACCCTCAATTTAGCGCGGCACCGCAAGGAGCAATTGCCCCGGCTAATTATCAAGCCCAGGTTAACGCCAACTATCAGGGCGCCCTCAACAACTACAACCAACAGATGGGCGCCAACAACGCGGCGATGGGCGGCTTGTTTGGCTTGGCTGGCGCCGGGCTTGGCGGATTTACTGGAAGCGACGTAGGAAGCGCCGCAATTAACAGGGGCATCGGCATGATCCCTGGATTTGGCCGATAGGACAATAACATGGCAATGAACCCCAAGCTGATAAATTTTAATAAAGTTCCAACAGCGGCAATTGCCCCTGCGTATCAGGCGGGAATGACAAGCATAAACGAGTTTGCTCCTGACCAAGAAATGCTAGACGCCTTGCTGCAAAGGGGCACCAGCACTGATCCAGTTGGGTCTACGCGAGAGGGAGTGTATCGCGCACTTTCGGGCGCTCTTGGTGGCTATCTGAAGGGGCAAGACAGGCGAAGGCTTCAGGGCCAAAGAGACACTTTTAGAGACACCATGACCGAAGCCTTAACAGCGGGTCGCGGCACGCCGGGCACAGAAGAAACAATCCCTCAGAGCGTTGTCACGCCAACTGACGCAAGGGTTGGGGTAATCGACCCCGATATGCTTCAAACAGAATTGCCACCGCAGCAATCAATACTAGACGATCCGTCAGTTCCTGACGTTGCGTCGCTTGGCCTTGAGAGAATCGAAACTCCAACTGGACCCGGCGATCAGGTTATTCAAAAAGAATACATCTCCAGAACACCGGGAACTCCTGGCGGGCTTCAGCCCATGCTAGATGTCCTTAGAGGGGCCGGAACGAGAGAAGCGGATCAAGCCGCACTACAATTACAGTTTGGCGGAATGCAGCAGCAGGCTGCGCTTGATGCAGCCGAAGCTCAGTTTAATCGCGAGATGGAACTTAAAAAAGCGGGAATAAAGCCAACGACGCCGTCAGGGACGATGGCTATGTATCTTCTGGCTAGACAACAAGAGCCGGGCCTAACAGTGGCGCAATTTGAAGAGAGAAACAGGAACCCACTTTTTAACCCCGAAGCAGTAAATCAAAAAGTGCTATCAGACCGATACGAAAGTTCAACGCAAGACTTGCGAGACGCAGAAAAATCCTTACTGGACATCGCCCAAATGGAAAGTTTGATAGAGACAACTTACCAAGGCACTGGCGCTGAATTAGCTTTGAACATTAAAAAAATTGGAAAGGCGCTTGGTTTTGAGGTAGACGACGACCTCATTGCCGATGCTGAAGCGTTAAGGTCTAAAGGCATGGACTTTATCCTGCAACGCATTCAGAAAACCAAAGGCGCTATTTCAGAAAAGGAAATGGCGGCCTTTAAGCAAGCGTCTGCTAACTTGGGCAACACTCCAGAAGGCAACAGAAGAATTCTTGCGCTTTCCCGGCACATTGCGGAAAGGCAAAAAGCGGGTGCCCAGGCAGTTAGACAGGCCATCGCTGAAGGAAAGCCTATAATGGAAGCTGACGACGCAGGGTTTGCTGCAATGACCGCATTTACTGAACGGTCTGAAGAGTGGGCACGCTTAACGACAGCAACACAAATTCCTTTGCGTGCTATTCAAAACGGGATGACGCAAGATGATTGGGATCTTCTTAGCGACCAAGAAAGAGAGCGTTTCTAATGGCTATGACCGCAGAGCAACTTGCCATTATGAATGCGGCTAGAGAGAGGGCGGGGAAACCTCCAATGCCTTCGCAGGGTCAAAGTGTTGAGGCATCTCAAGGGTCTCTGTACACGCCAACGACGGTAGCGCGGCAAACAGTTGGTCAGGGCCTTGCTCTAGGCTTTGGCGACGAGATAGAAGGCTTTGCTCGCGGCATTTATAAAGCTGCGACTGAAGGCAAGCCTTATCGTGCGGCTGTCGATGAAGAAATATTGAAAATTCGCGAATCAAACAAACAATTTGAAACCGAAAACCCTTTAGGCTCCACAGCACTTCAGCTTGGCGGCGGTCTTCTTACAGGCGGCGCGGGGGTTCTCAGGGCGGGCGCTATGAAAGCGCCTACTTTACTGGGACGGATGGGCCGTTCAGTTTTTCCGTCTGCGACTACGGGCGGCGTTGCTGGCGCAGGGATGTCTGAGGGTGGCCTTGCTGACAGAGCCGTTGGTGCTGCCGGTGGCGCGGCTCTTGGCGCAGGGTTAGGCGCCCTTACCCCCGTTGCGACAAAAGTTGTAGGAAGCGGAGCGAGAGCCGTTGGAAGAATGATGCCTGGGCGCATGGGTGGGGCCGAGCGGCAAACCGAGCGACTGATTAGAAATGTTGGTGCTGAAGACGAATTGCAGGGGGCTAATCTAGAGCAACGATTAGACGACTTTGGCGATGAGGCAATGGCTGCTGACGTTGGCGGCCCCGCAACAAGAGATTTAGCTAGATACGCAGGCAATAAGTTTGGCGGACGTAGAGTTGAAACGGCCTTAGAGCAAAGACACCTTGGGCAAGCTCCTAGAATTGGTCAATCTATTGATGAAAACATTGCTGGCGACACCTTAGAAGACTTTATTGACACGACTTCAAGGGCAAGAAGAGAAACCGCAGACATTAATTACAAACAACTGTACGAAAAAGAAATTTTGATGTCTTCAAAATTGGCAAAATTCTTTCGAAACAACAAAATCAAGCAGGCATACGAGACTGCAAAGGAAATTGCAGAGGCAGAGGGGCGCACCTTGCCGCCCTTGTTTAAGGTAGGCCAAGGCGGTGAGACGTACTTGCCGCCAACTATGAGAACTCTTGACTATATTAAAAGAGGGCTAGACGACGACGTTAATGTTGCATTCAACGCGGGAAAAACTGGCCTTGGCACATCTCTAAAAACTTTGCGTGATGACTTTAGAGATGTAATAGACGAAGTCGTGCCTGAGTATAAAGCGGTTAGGTCTCAGTATGCAGGGCAATCAGCGGCAATGGACGCCGCAAATTTAGGCAAAGATTTTATTCTTAACAGGAAGGGCGTTAGCAAAATTGCCGTAAGCAGGCTTGGCGAACATGAGAAAAAGTCTTTTCTTGTAGGTGTCGCAGACGGTCTCAGATTAAAAGTTATGAGCGCCCCTGATGAGGCTGACGTTGTTAAAAGAATTTTTGGCAACCCTAACTCTCGCGACAGAATTAGTCAGGCGCTAGGCGGAGATAAGGATGCACTTGCCGCATTTCAAAGGACAATGGAGCGCGAAGCGGCTTTTGCCAAAACTAACGCATCAGTTCGATTTGGCTCAAGAACTAATCCTATGGCAGAACAAGGCAAAGCATTTGAAGATGTTGGCGGGTTTCTTGGAGACGCCGCTGTGCTGGGGTCCGGCGTCCCGTCGCCCGCGTCTGCTGGTCGTATGGGAACAAGAATTGCCGATTTTTTAAAAACGCCGCCAGAGTCGGTAGCTAGAAGAGTTTCAGAGTTAATGTTGTCAAACGATCCGACGCAAAGACAAATTGCCGCAAGGCTAATGTCTGGCGGACGCGCTCTTACGACAAGAGCGGCTAACCCGTCTTCTAGTGCTGCTAGCGGCGCGGCAGCGTTTCAAGGTGGCGCCAGCGGCGGCGATATGATTAACGCCTTAATGGGCAGACGCTAAAAAAAGGACACGCTATGGCCCGCGACGGCTCAGGTACTTACACAAACCCATACCCCAATTTTATTGCGGGCACGGTTATCAGTTCAGATCAAACTGACGCCAACAACTCTGACATTGCGGCGGCGTTGACGCAGTCAATAGCGGTTGACGGGCAAAGCACCGTCACAGCTAACCTTCCGATGAACAGCAAGAAGCTGACTGGCATGGCGGTAGGCACCGCCGCAACAGACAGCCTGACGCTTGGGCAAGCCCAGGCTCAAGCCTTTGCGTGGGGCGGCACTGCTGGCGGTGGCGCAGACGCGATTACTATCTCCCCGACGCCCGCGATTACCGCCTACGCGGCTGGTCAAAAGTTCTTCTGGATTGCGTCTGGTAGCGCAAACACGGGCGCAGCCACAATTGCAATCTCTGGCCTGTCTGCCATTGCTATGCAGGACGGCGGCGCGGCTCTCGCTGCCGGTGTCCATGCGGCGGGTAAAGTCTTTATGGGCGTGCTGAACACCACGTCAACCATGCAGATTATGCAAGTGCAATCTAGCGGAGATCCGCTAACGATTTCCGCCTTGACGGTCAACGGCGCCTCGCAATTTAACGGGACAATCATTCAAGGCGTTGACGGCACGGGCTACGATCTCAAGCTCTTTGGCGACACCTCTGGCGCCTACATCATGTGGGACCAGTCAGCCGACAAGTTGCTGACGGCAGGCGGCGCCCTAGTCGATATTGTCAAAGACAAGCTAATGATTGGCGGCACGGCGGTAACGACTACCGCTGCGGAGTTAAACTTTAACGACACAGCAACCGCAGGCACTGTCGTCGCCAGTAAGACTGTTGTCGCATCGGCTGACAAGGACATTGCATCGTTTCGCAACATTACCTTGACAGGCGAACTTGACGCCGGATCGCTTGACGTTTCTGGCGCGGTAGACATCGCCGGTACAACAAATCTTGACGCTGTAGACATTGACGGCAACGTGCAAGTTGATGGAACGCTAACTGTTGGCGTTGACGGCACCGGCTACGACGTAAAGCTCTTTGGAGACACCTCTGGGGCACATGTCTTATGGGATCAATCTGAAGACAAGTTGCTGACGGCGGGCGGTGCGCTTGTTGACGTTGTCAAAGACAAGTTGATGATCGGAGGAACGGCGGTCACAACCACAGCAGCAGAGCTAAACTTCAACGACACGGCGACAGCCGGAACGGTTGTGGCAAGCAAAACTGTCGTGGCGTCAGCAGACAAAGACATTGCATCGTTCCGCAACATTACGCTGACGGGTGAGTTGGACGCGGGCAGCCTCGACGTTAGCGGTGGCGCAGACATTGCCGGACAGACAACAATTCAAAACGGAAGCGCGGGTGCGCCATCACTGGCCGCGTCAGCCGATACCAATACGGGCCTGTATTACCCAGCCGCCGATACGGTAGGCATCACCGCAGGAGGCGTTGAGCAGTTCCGCTTCGGCAGCAACCCCATCCCAGGCGGGGGAAAGAACCTAATCGATAACGGGTCTTTTCTCGTAACCCAACGAGGTACGAGCTTTACCGGCGTTGCTCCCGCTGACGCCGATTACAGTCTTGATAGATGGTTTTGCGTCGGCGGCTACGGCACGCCAGCGGATCGCTACACTATTTCACAGGTCGCGACGGCGGCTGGCGCTCTGCTAGATGGGTTCCCCGTGGCAATCCGAGCAGAGACAACGACTGCTGAAACCAGTCCAGACGTGAACCGGTATAGCTCACCGATCACCCAAAAGGTCGAGCTATCCACTGCTCGGCAACTTGGGTACGGGGCAGCGGGAGCAAAATACCTCACCGTGTCGTTTTGGGCGCGGAGTTCTCAGACCGGGTTGCACGGCATCGCGCTGGGCATGAACAACGGAGGAGCTGTCAATCCGCAGACTTATTCGGTTAGCTCCGCCAATACTTGGGAAAAAATGAGTGTGACGTTTTCGCCCAACACGAGCACCGCAATTGGAGCCACTGAATATGGTCTCCAACTTGCTTTTGCTTCTCAGATTGGCACGGCACAAGACGACGGCACGCAAGATACGTGGGGCAGCAAATTCGGCTACACCCCCGTGGCGGATATCGCCGGGGCTACCAGCCGTTACATCGAGATAACTGGCGTTCAGGCAGAAGTCGGAAAAGTAGCCACGTCGTATTCGCATGAACCAATTAGTGTGACGTTCGCAAAGTGTCTTAGGTATTACTTTGAACTTGCGGGAGCGAACCAAATTGCGCTTCCAACTGGTTCGCAAACAACAACCACTGGGGGAAGCGCGTATTACCAATACCCAGTTGAAATGAGAACTACTCCAACCCTCGCGTATAGCGATTTATCTCATTTTGGCGTTCAGCCCGACATGGCTCAACAAAACCCGGACGCAATCACTCTAAGTTACGGCACAGCCAGTTCTGCTTGGATAGCTCACACATTTAGCGCGGACGCTGCAAAAAATCTGACCTATCGTTTTTACACTCTTAGCGCAGATGCTCGCCTTAACTTTAGTGCTGACCTTTAAGGAGATAATCATGGTCTTGAAATACGCAAATGCAGGTCACACTACGATCTTTGACGACAGCCGCAACATGAGCATCCCTTGCGTCACGGGAAACAGTCAGTTTGACGAAATCGAAGCTGCTGGCACGGCTATCGCGGACTACGTTGCTCCAGCAGCAACTTGGGACAGTGTTCGAGCAGAACGCAACCAGCTTCTAAAAGACACTGACTGGCAAGCAAGCAGCGACCGCACGATGTCTGACGCCGAGACAACCTACCGGCAAGCTCTCAGAGATTTGCCAGCGACGAACGCTGACCCAACAAAGATCGTCTTTCCTGACGTTCCGTAACTATGGATGAGTCGTCTCTCAGAATCCTGCTGACGCTAGGTGGAATGATTGCGTCAGTGGCTGCGGCCTTCGCAGTCGTGCGCCAGTCCGTCAAAACATTAACAGAAACCTTGGCTGACGTTGAGGTGCGCTTGAGAAGGCTTGATTCTAAGATCGACCGTTTAGAGACAAAGTCAGGAACAGTGGAACAGAGGCTAAATATACTGGCTACCATGTCTAGCCCTGACGCTCTCGAGAGACGGAACAGGGAGCTAGGTAGTGTGCTGGCGAGGTTATCGCACGTTGAGCGTTCTGTAGAAAAACTTGCCGGTCTTCATAACGGGTCACATCCAGACACGTCAAAGGGTGCATCAAAATGATTCCTCTTATCACTCAGCTTTTGCCATCGGTAATGGATGTCGCGGGGCGGTTTCTTCCTGAAGACAAGCAAAAGCGAGCAGAAGCAGAGCGAGAGATTGAAGCGAAGCTGACGGAAAGCCTCGCCAACATTGACCTTGCTAACCTTAAAATTAATGAAGCAGATGCCAAGAGCGGTAACTGGTTTCAATCTGGGTGGCGGCCATTTATCGGGTGGTCATGCGGGTTCGCACTGGCCTACACTTACGTCATGCAGCCAATCCTTACTTTTGGATTAGCCCAAGCTGGATATTTGATTGATCTTCCTGCTGTGAACTTGGGGGAGATGATGCCGGTCTTGATGGGAATGCTCGGACTAGGCGGACTTAGAACTTTTGAAAAAGTAAAAGGAATAAACAAATGAAGATTGTGCAATATGTGTTGTCTCGCGTTGGCGAGCCGTCCAGCTACGCGGCGATTGGCGTGGCGGCAATTGGCGTCGGCATTCTCACTGACTTCGAGTGGCTTGCGGTCATCGGCGTTGTCGGTGGTGTCCTTGGTGTAATTCTTGGCGAAGGCAAAGAGTAGTGGCAACGAAAGCTACCGGGGCTGGAGCCAAGACGGCTGCCGTAAAAAAGCGGACCAGCATTGGCTCCAGTCCTCTTACTCGCGTCAAAAATAAAAGTAAGCGGCTGTCTCACAAGAAGTACAACGGGCAAGGCAGATGAACGTCAACCAGTTGCGGGCGGATCTTGAACGGGACGAGGGATGCGTCTACGCAATCTATTTGGATCATCTAAATCTGCCAACGCTTGGCGTTGGACATTTAATCACACAAAAAGATCCTGAACACGGCCAGCCTGTAGCGACAGAAGTCAGTGAGGCTCGTGTGATAGAGGCGTTTGACTTGGACATTCAGCACGTCTTAGACGATTGCGACAATCTGTTTAATGATTTCAGTTCGCTTCCAGAAGCGGCGCAGCTTGTCGTTGCCAACATGATGTTTAACTTGGGGCTTCCAAGGTTCAGCAAGTTTAAGAAAATGATCCGAGCCATTGAACTTGGCGACTGGCAATCGGCAGCAGATGAGATGATTGACTCAAAATGGTATCAACAGGTGACTGCCAGAGCGCGGCGCCTTGAAGCGGTAATGAGATCAGTCTGAACTATAAAAGATGTGATTGCCGATTTTGATTGTTACAGTCAGTGACGACGCCCAGGCCGGGTTGACACTTGTTGAGTGATAGTGCGTTGCGCCTCCGGTGATGTCATCGACGTGCAGCGACGCCTCCGCAATCACGCGAGAGGTCAGCCACGCAACGTCGTCAAGAATTGCCTCACGTTTCCCGTCACAATAAAAACTAAATTGGCAGTTGTTCAGTCCGACACGCCGCGCCTCGGTAACAACTTCGCAAAAGTTGTCGGGGAACCGATTGTCAAGCACGCGGTTTTGCACGACGTGAGCGACCGCTAACTGCCCGGCGGCTGGCTCACCGCGAGCCTCAAAGTAGACAGCCAAGGCAAGACAAAATAGACCTTCAACCATTTGCCGAGTGTATCACACTCAAAAAACCGCAGAAAGCTGCGGGTTTTTAGGTGTATACGCTATACACTAAATGTGTATAATTACGCCATTGATAAATCGGGAGAAGACAGATGAACACCGCAAAAACTTACGAACTAACAGAAAACGAACTGCGTGCAGCTTTCGTGCTGGTCGGCTGGTGCTTGAAAAACATGGGCGGCAAACGACCGGCTGATTTGGACGACGACCCCTTCACATGGACTTACCCGTTCATCCTGATCGAGGCTGGTTGGAGCAAAGAGGCTGCGGCTGGGACGTGGGGTGCATTACTCGATAAAGGTGTCGTCGATTTGCATGGTCGCAACAACGAGGGTTGGGAGGAGTTCTTTGTGTGCGACCCTTTTTGGCAGTGGCTCGATACGGTCTGGGACGAGAAGGGAGGTGCGGCATGAGCCACGCCAGCCGGGAGCAAACCGCAGCCGAGACACGGCTGTGCATCATCCGCAGCAACTTGTCGGTCATCGTTGATGACCTTGCATCAATCATTGATTCCCTGCCGGGCAACGTGTGCCCCGATGCAGAGGCGGCGCTCGCAAAAATTGAGTCCGCCTGCGGCGATAATCTTTGGACAGCCGAATGCTCAATTATTGATGAAGCCAATTACGGAGACGAGCCATGAGATCAACTTTAGTCCAGGGCGGAGTGCTTATTGCACTCGGCCTGCTGCTGTCGGTCGTACTTCTTGAGACGGTGTCTGGCTGCGGCCAAGCCATCTACAACGCAGATAGAACTTGGTCTACAGGTGAGTGCGTTTTTGTTCCTTACACTCCGGCGGTGGGCAAGTGGTAAGCGCCAAGTCTTTTCAAGAGCATAAATTTTATCTGCTAGACGACGACATTCGTTTAATTGAACAGCAACTCGACCAAACCCCAGGCACTTGGGTTCCGTACTTTTATGCGGACCCTCGCGAAACTTTGTTTGGCGACTCTATGGGTCGCACCAAGGTTGTCCACAAGACAGCCGTTGAGCTTGTCTCTGTTGCCGAGCCTCTTACAAAAAAAGACGTTGAGAGCGCGACGCTGAGATTGTCTTGGTCGCGGTGGCGGATTAGACAAGGCTATCTCTCAAGCCAAAAGAAAAACGAGGAGGGCAAGACTGTCTACTTGCTAATGAAACCCACACTAAAGCCAAAGAGGTCACAAAAGTGAGAAAGAAACCAGCATCTAAAATTGTTGAATTGCTGGGCGGCCCATTTCGTGCGGCTGCCGCGCTGGGAACTAGCCCCCAGGCAGTCTGCAACTGGGTCCGCCGAGAGACTATTCCGCCCGGCAGAGCCGCCGACATTATTCGCGTCGCTAAGTCTAACGGACACACGTTGAGGTTCGAGGAGCTTATATGATTGCAGGCATTGACGTTGGCATGACTGGCGCAATTGGAATGATTTACGACGACGGCGGCGGGTTCGTCTACGACATGCCAGTCTTCAAAAAGGAGGTCAACGCTCATGCTCTTGCGGATCTGTTTCGAGAGTTACCCCCGGCGCACGTCTGGATAGAACAGGTTAACGCCTTTGGCATGGGTCGCACGTCGGCTTACAACTTTGGGCAGGGCGTTGGCGCCATTAAGGGCGTGCTGGCGACGCTGGCTATCCCTCACTCTCTTGTCACGCCAGCCAAGTGGAAAAAGCACTACGGGTTGGGCCGCGACAAGGATCAGAGCCGGGCGTTGGCGTCTCGGCTGTACCCTCAAATAGCATCTGAATTTGCCCGCAAGAAGGATGACGGCAGGGCGGAGGCGCTGCTGATCGCGCAATTTGGAAAACAGACCCTGACAATGTCAGGAAAGTCAGCCGGAAACTAATGGCCGTGGCCGGAAACTATCGAGGTCGGCCCGTAATTAGTTTCAGGCCACTCTTTTGGCAGTTTTCCGCCGCTTTTGGCTGGCAACTGTAGCAATGGCCGGAAACTATCGAGAACGGCTGGAAACTAATTTCCGGCCACATTTTGAAAAGTTGGGAAAGAAAAATGAGCACAATTGATATCGTTGATCTTCTTGAACTAGCGCGAGCCGAGATACTGCGGCTTCGCAAGCCGCTCCGCGTGGAGTATGGAGACGCGCCCCACCCGGCGGAGAAAAATTCTGTGCATCCCGACGTATCGGCGGGCTGGAACAGCCCGTTGCGGCTGAGGTTAAACGCCATAAAGATGAGCGCAGTCGGACTTACTGCGAATCTTAGAGTTAACGGGGTGACAAAATCTGCCGAGACAATTCGCCGGTATATCACGGGCGTCTCGGTCCCGTCCGAAGAGATTAAAAACCACATCAGTTCAATTGTTAACGTTCCTGTCTGCGATCTCTGGCCGCCGTACATTCCGTCCTGTAGCTTGAGAGGAGCGTCAGCCAAGACACAGGAAATAGAAAAAACTCATATGATGCTTACAAAAGCAAGGCAAGATGCATTTAAGGGTAGCTAATTAACATGCCTAAAAAGCATGAACACATCGGCACCGTGTTTGTTAGCCACGATAAGGACGCAGACATCACGACTGCGCGATGCGAATGCGGCGCCCTGTGTTCGTTTCCTACGCTTGCAAAAGACCGCACCTCCGCTCAGTCGGCTCACGGTGCTAAGGCGGTCAAAGACAACGGGTGGACAATAAATGAACGAGACTGAAATTCTCAACCGCGCTGCTGAAACTATCGCAGAGCGCGGACAAGTCTACGGCGAGGCTTCAATTAACCTTGAACGTGTGGCTGTTGGCACCGACGTAATCGTAAAGGCGGCGATTGAGACGCACGGTCGCGTCACGTCTGCTCACATGACGTTAATTCAAGATTGGTGGAAAACGTGTAGACTTCTTAAAACAATAGATCACGCAGACAGTTGGCTCGACAAGAGCGCCTACTCAGCAATCGGTGGACGCATTGCAACGGACGTGGGAAACGACAAATGAACGGCTTTAAACGGCACGGGATTGTGCATTGCAGTGCAAGCCAACTCAACAAGTGGAATGCGTGCCAGGGCGCGTGGGTTGCCCATTACCTTTTCAAGCAACGTGTCGGCAGCGTGTCGGCTGCGATGTACCGAGGCATCTGCTCAGAGGAAGGCGTCAAAAGCGTCATCACCAAAGAGTGCAACGTAGAGCAAGCTATTCTCAAGGCTCAAGAATTGTTTGACCAGAAGATGATGTTCGACGACGGCAGCAGCGGCAAAGAGCGCGAGAACATTGACCCAATGATCCGGCTGGCAGTCGAGGCGTTGGAGCCATACGGAGAGCCAGAGTTTACTAAAGGCGAACAGCAACAGGTGTCGATGGACATTGAAGGCGACGGGTGGTCGCTGCCGTTTATCGGATATCTCGATTTTGTGTTCCCTGAGCAGGGGCTAATTATTGACCTGAAGACAACGCTGCGGATGCCGACAACCATGAGCAAGCCGCACCAACTTCAGCGCGGGTTCTACGCTGCGGCTCGCGGAAACCAAGACGTAAGGTTTCTCTACGTCACTCCGAAAAAGGCAGAGATTAAATCTGACGGCGATCCGTCAACGATCATGCAAGAAATCAAAACGACAATGGCGCGGCAGGAGCGGTTTCTGTCGCTTGGTGATCGAGATTTCCTCAAGAGCGTCGCGCACGTTACCGCTGACTCGTACTACTGGCGCGGCGGCGAGCGCATCAGGGCGGAGATGTTTGGGCTATGAACGATGTAACGAACAAAGACCTTTGCGTCCTGTCGCTTGGCGCAGGCGTCCAATCAACGACGATGGCTTTGATGGCCGCGCAGGGAGAGTTTGATAAGATGCCCGACTGCGCGATCTTTGCGGACACAGGCTACGAGCCAGCGGGTGTTTACACACATTTGGATTGGTTGGAAGCTCAGTTGCCTTTCCCCGTTTATCGCGTCACTGCGGGAAACATTAAAGATGACCACCTTAACGGCATTAACACAACCGGGCAGCGTTTTGCGTCAATGCCGCTATTTACTGCGGGGGGGGGCATGGCTCGACGCCAATGCACTCACGAATACAAAATTTCCCCGATCCGCAAGAAAACTCGTGAGTTGTTGGGTGTGGGCTTTGGCGAGCGCGTTCCAAAAAAGTTGCGCGTTGAAATGTGGATAGGGATTTCCACTGACGAAGCATCTCGCATGAAGCCTTCTCGGGACAAGTGGCAAGACAACGTGTGGCCGTTGATTGATAAAAGAATGAGTCGCTGGGACTGCCGAAAATGGTTCGAGCAAAGACACTCAGGAAGGACGTTGGCAAAGAGTGCCTGCATAGCCTGCCCATACCGTGATTCGGCTGGGTGGCGAGATATGAAAGACAACGACCCTATTTCTTGGACCGACGCTATCGAATTTGATGCTGCCATAAGAAACAAAGGCAGCGATGGCATACAATTTCCGAAATACCTTCACCGTTCTATGGTACCTCTGTCTGAAGTAGACCTGACAACGGTTGAAGACGAGGGTCAAATCAATTTCTTTAACGAAGAATGTGAAGGAATGTGCGGGGTATGAAGGGTTCAATTAAGGACTACACGCGGCATCACGCGGCCTTCATTGAGTGTGATTTCTGTGGCTCGCAAACCCGCGGTCGGATTTACAAGGTTGAGCCTGAGATCGTCAGGTGCGGCGCGTGCCATCGTGCCATTCAGACAATAGAACCCGCAGAAACCCTCAAGAAATCAAATGTTGATGGTGTACACCATTAGTGTATAATTACGCCATTGATTGATTAACCGGGAGAAGACAGATGA
>Ga0208134_1000418_pt1 | contig 28051 bp, 41 predicted proteins | sample VirMetDEL_Mar_31_FD_184515 | JGI IMG/M metagenome (GOLD analysis project Ga0208134, IMG submission 184515) | Aqueous microbial communities from the Delaware River and Bay under freshwater to marine salinity gradient to study organic matter... | ecosystem: Environmental > Aquatic > Marine >...
TTATATTTTACAAACATTGAAAAGGTATAACTTTGTCCATTTAAAGATGAAAAACCTGAATTATAAAATGCGTGTGCGCCATCATTCGTACCCTCAACCAACTTATAAGCATTAGTAGTTCCATCGGGCGATGTAAAACCTTGTACTTCTTTTACAGATACGTTGTCTATTGAGCCTATGAAATCTGAAGTTACAGTCATAAAACAATTAGTTCCTATAAAATTAAGATATTCAGTGTGAATTCCTGTAGAAGATACGTAACTACCATCATTACCATTAGAGGATAACTTTATGCTCCCGCTAGTGTAAGAGGTTACTTCAAACTCACATTTATAAGTTTTACCAATCACACCTATCCCTGTTTGATAAAGATACACTATTGAAGTTTGCGTACCATCACAACTAGCGACACCTCCACTAATTGTCCATCCTGTTTGCTTAATCCAATCACTATCTGTTGCAAAATCTCCATTAACTATTAACTCACTACCCGCAGTACTTGGGTCTCCTTGAATAGTCGCACCACTCTTTGTCCAATAAGGATTAGGAAAGTCACTAGAATAAGTTATTAGGTTTGTTCTACTCGGCTCAAGTTTTAAAGCACCTTGTGTATTACCTAAAAAATCTATTCTAGGTATTCCATTGCTTACTTCTTCAATTAAACCATCTTTATTTATAACAGTAGCCTTTGATGCTCTTGTAAATGTAAAGGGCAGAGGCTTGTAGTTGTTACTTTCTGAATTGTAACCAAGCAAATAGCCTTCTTTAGTTGCCCAATTTCCGTTTCCTAAATTTAAAGTATTTGCCATATCTATATTATTGAATATTGTTGTCCGTTAGCCATATCTGAAAAAGATGTCCAAGACGTTAGTTGTTCTAGTTCGCTATCTGTTAATGCTGAATTGTAGTATTGTACTTGTTTAGTGTTTCCGTAGAAATTGTCTGCTGCATTAGAATTGTCAAAAGATACATTATTTAAAGTATTTATAGGAAAAACATTACCACTTGTATCAGTACCAACCTCAAATCCATTAACCCATAATGCAAAATCATTTAATTTATATTTTAAAGCAATATTGTTATTTGAAGTAATATTTGCAGATGCATAATTTATATTTACTTGAGTAACTCCACCGACTTGTATTAAAAAATTTATGTTATTTGAAACATTATTAAAAGTTAATAATAATCTATTTGTAGCACTCCCACTATTTAACCCTATGCTTCTATAAGTTAAATCATTAGCCAAAGCACTTATCTCCGCCATCAAAACACCTTCTGAATCGTTAAACGTAGCTGCATCTCCTGCTCCGTTGCAAGTTTCTGCATTACGAGTTACTGTACTTCCGTTGGTTGGAATATAGCTTGTTGGATAAGAACCTTGTTCTATTTGTGCGCCCCAGATGTAAACACCTTTTGTAATATCTCCAGAATAAGTATTATCATAAGCAGTACCACTTGACCATCTTTCATCTGCTAAACATAAACCCATATAAATTTCTGTATCTGGTGCAGTAAAATTAGCACTTAACCTATACCATCCATTTGGATATTTTTCTATTTTAGCATCACTAACACTATATCCAGTTCCCTCTGAAAATTCATATTCTAAAGTTCCATTATCTAAATCAAAAAAAGCAATACTACCTTTATTTAAACTATTAAAACCTTGAATACCAACATATCTTCTATTTAATTTTTTAACAAAAATGCTAAAATTATATTCAGTATTCGCTAACGAACTTATAGCATCAAAAATAAAATGGAAGTTATTATCTGAAGTTTCAAATAAAATATCTGCATTTAATGTTCCATCTGGAGAAATAACTTGATTTGATTGTAATGTTGTGTTGTATTTACCCCAAGCAGCATTACTAAAATCTTCTGAATAAGGTAATAAATTAGTTCTCTGTGGCTCAAGTTTTAAACTAGGGCATCCATTTACAACACCATCAATCAAAGGATATTCAAGTCTAGGAACATTTGAATCAACTGTTGTTATTAATCCGTTTTTTGCTATTCTTGTGGCTGAGCCACTTCGTAAAAAATCAAAATCCCCATCTCCATCAGTAGGAAAAATAGAATAAACTTTTTGTGATTTATAACCACTTGGGATGAATAAAAGACTTGCTTGATCCGCTAAAGACATATTTTTATAGTTTTATTTATTATGTTGTTTTTTATAAAGACAATTTTGACTGTACGCAATCAACCGCCTCAATTGTTCCGCCGTCAGCAATAACTCTTGCAACGTAATTTTGAACTATTATAGAGTAAAAAATACTTTTTTGATCGACTTGTAAACTTAAACCTAATCCAATCATATATTTTACCTTAAATAACAAATAACCTTACCGCTTGCAACGCTAACATCATCAAAGTTTCCATAAATAACAACACCGGTACTCATAGATAACGAACTTATTGAAGTATCGCCTCCTATTGTATCAATGTCACAAGATATTACTGATGATTCTATCGCTTGTATTGCACAAAAGTTTTCTCCAGTTAAAGATGTAGCTGATGCAGCAATTACTCTTAAACCCTTGTCTCCGAATGATAATTTTTGAAATTCACTAGAATAATATAAATCTGACGCCATTTTTTTTATTTAAATTTTATATTCACAAAAATACAAAAATTTAAATTATTTATTTTAGCCATTCTTTCTAACGGCAGAGCCAAAGAAATATCCGAAAATTGATAATACAATTCCTTCACAAATTCCTATAAGATGAATCCAAACTTCTTTGTTAGATTCCGGGATTTGTAAATAAACAATCGCATAAATAATAAAAGCAAATGCGCCTAATCCAATAACACCGGTCAAATTAAACATAAAGTCAAAGCCTCCTGATTTAGCCTTTTCAACTTCTCGTTTTCTAGCCGAATCTCTGTCTGCAACTTCTAACTCATATAACTCAATCAGTTCATTGTGTAATTGTGTTTTATCTTGACTTGTTAATTCAGGCTCGTTGTCAATTAAGTTTTTAACAACTCCTAAAACTCCTTTTTGTGGAAGTATATCGCCAACAAAACCCGGTATTTTTTTAAGTATAAATTGACCAACTTTTGTGTCTTTAAATTTTTTCTTTTCCATTACTCTATAAATTTATATTCATCAAACGCATTAAAACTCGGACAAGCCTTTTCACTAAAATCCCTATGGCCATAAATAACCGCTTTAGAATGCAATTTTTTTAGTGTTTTTAGCAAGATTAAAAGACTTTCTTTTTGTTGTGGCGTTCTAGTATCTTTAGCGTCTAAACATTCGTCTAAACCTCCAATATAGCAAACGCCTATCGACATTTTATTTTGCCCTCTTGAATGTGCGCCTATTTTCTCAACATTTCTGCCATAGGAAATTGAGCCGTCTAAATGGACAATATAATGATAACCAATATCAGAAAAACCTCTTTCTAAATGCCAACTCTTTATTTCCTCGGCGCTTGTTTTTCTACCCTCCGGCGTAGCGCTACAATGAATGATTATTTTGTTTATTTGTCGCATTGTTTTGTTTTAGAAATGAGATATAATAGTAATTAAAAAATTCTCAACAGTTGCCGTTGCTCCTGATTTATCAACTTTAACTTGAATTTTACAACCACTTGTTAAAATATCTGTATGTGTAAATAATTGAGTAGTTCTCGAATACCTTACTAAATCATTATTACTTGCGATATTATCGTGCATAAATTCAACACTTTTTCCGGTATCAGGAAAATATAAACGTGCGTCAAGTCTTGTATTTGATGCTCCGGCAGTTATATCAAAATCGTTTCTAACAATCATAACTCTACCGGCTCCAACTTCAGAAAAATCTAGTGAGTTAGATGCTGAGTTCCATAAATCGCCAGTTACAAAGCTAGGTTTGTATGTTGTTATTGTTCCGCTTCCGGCCTTGTCATTTGTTAAATCTGTCCAAACGTTTTGCGTTAGATTTATTGGCGTTGTCGTAGTTGCTGAATCTTCATAATCAACCCATCCACCTTGCGAATCATACAAAGCATTTACTGAATTTTTTATTTCGTTTATATTAGCAGCAGTTACCTTATTAGCTTCAGGAAGTACTGAGGTTTGATTGTCTAATTTTGTTGAGAAAGTTATTTTAGCCATTATTTATATTTTATGATTGTAATTCGTTTTGTAATTCACTTTGTAAACCTCCAACTGCGTTAATTTGTTCAATCTTGTTTGATAGTTCAATTATACCTCTAAAATAAGTTGAATCTGCTAGATCATCTTCTAAATAGGTAACGCCATTGTTTACACTTGTATAAACATTAAATCCGTTAGGCGCTAAATTAATATAATTTGCAGACCTAGTTCTAACATTTTCAAGGCATTGTGAAACCATTAAATTAGTGTCTAATTGTCCGCCATCATCCGAGTAGAATTTTGAAATACATTCTATTCGTGTTATTGTTTCGGTTATGAATGATTGTTGGTTTTGGTCTGTTTCGTCTGTTGAAACTGAATAAACTCTAATTAATGGATAGGTTGCATCCGTTGGAATACGATTGTAAATCGGTACGGCGACATTGTTAATTAAAACATTGCCGTTTAATTTTGCAATAATTCCTTTCCTTACATAGTGAATCGCCTCTAACATCTTATTTTATTGCTTTTTTAATTTCGCCATTTAAACGAGTTAATAATTTTTTTAATCCTATTCTAGCAGAGCCAAAGAAAAACGGCTGAGGTTTCATATAACCTGGCTTAGCGCCTTTAAATTGTTCGGCATAACTCTTTGGTATTCCAAGTTTTAGCATATCATCAAAAGTTACAAAAGCACCCGTTCCAAATTCTAGGTAAGGCGCATATTTTGCTCCGGCTATAACCTCCACAGTTTTGCCTTTCTTTTCTGACCTTATTGATTGCCTTAGTGTACCCTTATCAACTGGTGCAGCTCTTTTTGCAATCCTAGCTATATCCATACCGGCCGAGCCTAATTCTCTTGATAACGTATTTTTATCAAAGGAACGCAAATTGTCTAACTTTTTTTTAAGTTGATCCAAGTCAGATTGGTCGATTTTAATATTCATTTTATTGAGATTTTGTTGCTAATAATTTAGTATAAAAATCTAAATCAAACTCATACTTTTCATTTATACGATAATTCTTTGTACCGCCCTCTAATGTAAATATATCTCCTAACTGAATTAAATCTGCGGTATTTTTACGCATCATTATTTCAATCTGAACGTCTTGCGTTCTTTTACCTAGTTTGTTGCTTATATCTCCGCTAATTTGCTTTAAATTGCACCATACAGTTGCAACCTCTGACAAAGTAGAATTAAACCCGCCAAATTCATCAGGCGACTTAACTAATCGCTTTATTGTTATTTTAGAATCTAGTTTTCCGGCGTCCATTAAATAAACATAGTTTTATAAGACGTTAAAATTTGTCTTGTTGATGTTGGTATTTCTGAAACATTATCTTGCTCAGTAATAAAATCCGCCCTATTATCGTAATACGTTGATATAAGTTGCAACATCGCTTGTTTTACTAAAGAATCATTTATTCCTAATGTTACATAGGTAATTTTAACTCTTTCGGCAGAGCCTCCATCTAGTTCAATCGTTTCATTATCTAAGCCAAGTATTTCATAATCAGTTGTAGCCGTTCCGTCAATAGTTACCTCTGATATACTAGCAATCGGGCCAAAAGGTAAATCAAACAAACCATTGGTTGTATCTAAGTAATACGTTCTATTTTTTGGAACAATATCTCTTGAAATATAATTTTCGCACCATATTCGAGCCTGAGAAATCATTGCGGTAATTAAATTATCATCTGCGCTTGTATCAATACGAGCGTAGTCTTTAACATTTTGAGCCGTTAATATTTCATTACCGGTTGTTGCGTTGATTTTAATTTGTCTCATCTGATTTGATTTCTTTATATTCAACCTTTAGTTCTTTAGTTTCAAAGGTTTGTTTCTCTTTCTTTTTAGATATCTTAGATCCTAAACCTTTTTTAATCCAGTTCTTAGCAGTATTTGCGTCTAAATCTATAACATCGCCCTCATTGTAACGCTTGTCTCCTTTTAAAATGGATTGTTTTATTTTTAGTTTCATATTATGAATATTTTTGTAAAGATAAAAAAAAAGCGCCACATTAGTTTGCGACGCCTTTTCGTTGGAAAACAAAATTGAAAACATTTAAAGTTCTGCAAAGTTATTAAAATATTTTAAATATTTAGGCGATGTTAATTCAAATGATTTTCGTTTGCCGTCATTTTTTAAAATAAAGAATCCGTCTTTGTCTCTGTAATAAATAGCAAAAAAATCTACGTCTTTTTTACTGTATGATTTTTTCTTTGTATCTCTTAAAAAAACTCTTGTTCTATTTTTGTGATTATTAACTGACTTGATTTGTACTTTAAACAACCCTTTAGACGTTTCAATGATGCAGTCATATCTTGAAGTGTGTAATAAAGGAAAAGAAACATAAAAACCGTTTTCCATTGCGGTAGTTGCAAACTTATATTCAGCTAAACATCCAATTTGACTGCTATCCATATTTGTAAAGATAACAAAATAAAAAAAACCCACGTTTTAACGTAGGTTGGTAATCATTTGAAAGCGTTAAGGAGTTACCTATTGGATGCGTTTAAGCAACTAAAACAACAATAATGTTTACCTAAAGAAACATCAACTCCGCACTCCATACATTCGCTCTTTTGCTCTAAAGAATCTAAATGCTCGTTTAATTCGTGGTCAACTATACACATAACTTCTTTTTTTCTAGGTAATTAATTTCTCTTTCTAAACAAGTAATCGCCTTTTCTAAATCCTCAATCTCTGTGTCTTGTTTTTTTACTCCCGCCCTTACAATGTATTTAACGGCGTTTCCTCTAGCAAAGGATAAATTGTAATCGTTTGCAATATCTATGACGTCATAGTTGGCGCCATTGTCGTAGTGTTTTGGTTTGCTCATTATACGTTAAATATTAAACCCGTTAATAATCTGACGATGAAATAGCTAGGCGCTAAAATCAATACTAATGTTTGTAGTTTTTTCATTTTGTTTTGTTTTTAAAAGGGAGGTTTTTACGCCTCCCGATTTGTTATTTATTATTAAAAATGTATTTCTTCGTTTTTCCAAGCATTAACAACTTGTTTAATGCTTTTTACTTTCTGATAACCGTTCTCAAATTGTTCCCAGTTTAAATAAGCATTTTGACCAACTAAATAAGTTCTTTCGATTAAACAAGATTTATCAAATACAACGCAACCATTTTCTCCGATTAATGAGGTTGTGTAAATTTGAATTTCATTCCCTTTTGATGTCTTAAATTTTGCAATAGTTTTCATAATTGTTTGTCTTAACGTGGTAGTTTGTTTCCCACACTCCAAAGATAAAACCTTTTTTGGAATTAAAAAAATATTTTCAGTTTTATTTAAAGTTTTTTTTCATTTTATTTGTAACACCTTGAAAATTAAGGGCATAAAAAAAGACCTAGAAATTAATCTAGGCCTTTCAAAATAAATTATTTTAGTTATTATGGAGTCTCTAATGCTGCGATTGCAGTTGCAAAAGATCCATTTACAAACGCATTTGGTAAGTAGTTTGTTAAAGCAACTCTTTCGCTTACTCTAACAGTTACAAAACCATCTCTTACGTTAGTACCATCTTCTCTAAAGAATTCAACGTTTACACCTTGTCTAACCCATAACTGAGTACCGATACCAAAGTTTCCAATTAAGAAACTTCCCGCAGCGATTGCAGTGTTTTGAATTACTTTTACTCCTGAAAAAGAAGGTTGTAATCCGTTATAAACTTGGTCTTTCAAATATTTGTTAGTTGAATCTTTTAACAATAAGATTTTGTTAAAGTCAGTAGGATTTAACATAATACAGTCAGCGCTATAATTCAATAATGATAATTGATTTAATGCAGCAACGATAACGTCAAACTCATTTGCAGATTCAACAGACTGATAAAAAGCACCACTTGCAGAAACATCAAAGTCAGCTGCGTCAGTAATGATTCCGCTTAAATTAGCACCAGTTCCGTCTCCGCTTAATATTTGAGCATCTTCTACTTCTAAAAGTTTCTCAGGCGCTCTTGCAGAAAGGTATGATGTTAATTGAGGCGTATCAGCTAACATTTCCTCAGAAATACGGAAGTAAGTTCCGATTTTTCTTACGTTAGCATCAGCCGCAGTCATATCAAAATCAGATTGTGTTAAAGTAGTACCTTCAGCAGTTGCAGCAGCACCATTAGAATATCCTGATTCTTTTACATATCTTACAACATCAGATTGAGTTGATCCAGTAGCTAGTAATTGTCTTACGTGAACTGGTCTTGTTGGGTCAAATTTATAACCTGGTACTCTGTCCGCCGGAATTACCTCTCCGGTAAAATCAGCAGCAACAGTCATATCTGCTTTTAATTCAAATGATGCGCTTCTTGAATTACCTTTTGCAATTCCTTCTACCGCTCCATTATCCAACGCCTCTTGTAAAGCACTTTTAAAAGTTACTTTCTTTTGGCTATTGAATTGTTTTTTGTTTGCTACTTCCATAGCGTCTAAACGCTCGTTTAATTTAGTAGCCATTCCACTAATTTCTGATTTTACAATCTCGTTAGCTTTTTCAACAACGTTGTTTACAACGTCTGAATTAGATTTTTCAATCTTTGCGTCAATAGACTTGCTTATTCCGTCTATTTGACCTTTTAGTTCTTCGTTCATTTTTTACGAATTTAATGAATTTAATAAATAATTATACACTTCGGAATCATTGCTTTTTACTTCAACATTCGGCGAAGTGATAATCTCTGTCGGCTTCGTGAACTCAATAAATAATGATTTTAATTTTAATACTTCTGCTTCAATAGCGTAACCCATTTCGTCTGAAATGTCGCCTTTGCGCAATAGTTTGGAAAGGCTATCGTATCGTTTAGAAACTTTTTCTAAATCTACGTTTCCTTTTACATCTAATATTTTAGCTTGGTCATTAGCTGCCAATGTAACGGCGCTAATTTCATATAGTTTAACCTCGTTGATTTCTCTATAATCTCCCTTGTCTTGCTTTTGAATTGGTAATATACCTACACTATTTTCGGTTATTACTCCGCTTTTCATTAATTCAACAACATCTTTTCCTAATTGCGTTTTAGCAATCTCTGCAACAAAAACTAAACCTTTGTCATCTTCGTAAAGTTCGGTCATTTTACCGATTGGTTGATTCATATCGTGTTGATATAAATATTTAACCCTAGAGCCATTCTCGGCGATTGTCTTTTTGTAAGCGCCTTTCATAATTATATCAGAATCAGAATCTTTGTTTCCAAAGAATGATCCGTACCCTTTTATGATTCCGGCTTTTTCATCCGCATCGATTAACTCTCCAACCGGAGCTGCTTTATAAAGAATTGTATTCATATAGAAAAATTTTTGTAAATATACGATTTTTAAATTTTTGTTAATTCAGAAAATTCACCCGGTATTCCGGCTTCAAAAACAATATCGTTATCTTGGTTTTTTAAAGGCTTATTGTGATTGTTTTCGCCTAAAAGAATTTCATTTGGTATTTTGTCAAAAGCTAAACACTTAAGGTCTCCAAAATAATTTTTGCAATTTATACAAATGTTGTTTGTCATTTTATAAAGTATTAAATAATTTAATTAATAATTCAGGCACACCTTCTGGCCCATAAACCCTAAAATGTGCATACCATTCAGCTAGGTATTCCTTATAGTTTGTACGTCCGTATTCTGAAACACTTTTTATTTGTTTAAAACCAACGCCTCTTGTTTCACTTAATTGTTTAAAATGCCTGAAATGCCCTATTTCGTGGATAAATGTAACGCCTAGAGACTCAACTTGATCCTCAAAACCGCTTGAAATAGACCAAATTCGTGCCTTTTCGCCGTCTTTTATTTTAAATTTTATTCTATCAATCTCTCTTTTAAAAGAGTTTATTCTCGAAATTACTTGACTTTGTTTATAGCTTGTATTTCCTAAGTACTTAATTTTATATTCATTTATTAAATCTTCTAATTCTTTAATTTGATTTTCATAAGATTTAAAATTATGTTTTGTATGCTTTTTAAAATTAGATAAATTTAAAGAAATTCTATTTTGAGAAGGAGAATAAACCGCCATTGCATTTGTACGTGCATTTCTATAAGTAGTGATTGAATTTAAACTTAATTTTGAAAATTTATTTTCCTTTTCATATATCTTTAATATTTCATTGTATTGTGCTTTTTTTAATCCTTTTAAATTAACATTTTTAACACCTCCAATTTTTAACATTCTTTCCTCTGCCTCTTTTAAAGACTTAGCCGGAATAAAAATATTTTGACTTGAACTAACACCTGAAACAACAGTCGCTCCAACATCTGCAACAAAATCTCCTAAACCATAACCCGTCCTAGTTCCGCCACCTAAACCAAAGTTAATGTCAGAAATCTCTCCAGTCGCTTGTGCAGTTTCTTTAGGAAATGGCGCTATTGAACAACGGCAATTAATTACCTCACTAGCCGGGCCGCTTGGGTCTCCCGGGTACATCATTAAAGCACCTCCAACCATAAAAGGCTCATTTTGAGGAACTGGCTCACTTGCACCGGCTTCGGCGTGTGTTGACCTAGTTCTGTCATCAAAAGACGCAATCCACTCTTTCATCATATCGGCCGCCGGGAATATTGTGTTTGCAGATTTTAAAGTTGCAAAATTAGCAGCACTTGTTGCCTCTGTTCTAACTAATCGCTCCGCTTGAAACGCCGAATACCTATTGAATTGGCTTCTTAAAATCCTAGTCTTTTCTGCAATACCTAAATTCTGAAAATCAATATCAGTCATTAAATTTTGCGTAACTTTTTGAAGTGTTGCTTTTGCCGTTCCACTTACTAAAGTAACCCTTTCAGCACCTACGGCAGAGCCATAAGACGCAAAAGAATTTTGCCATTCACTAACATATTGATTTGGATTAACTCCCTTTTTTATGTATTTATCAAAATTTCTTGCATACCATTTGGCAAATTGTAAACCAATATCAGAATATAAATCACGATAAATTTTAAGTAATTCGTTTGTACTAAATAAAAGTTGAAAAGATGTTTGACCACTAGACAAAAAAGATTCTGCTCCTTTATAGTATTGGTTTTTATAGTATCGCCTTACTTTAGAGGATTGCCTTTTTTCGGCTTTGTCCAATTCCTTTTCAAAAGCCTTTTGCCATTTGTCTTTGTCTAACCTCAATTAGTCGTCTTTTAATTTGTTTACTTCTCTTATTGCCCAATCAACCCCAGCAGTTCCACCCCATAAGTTCCAAGCTACATAGCCGTTGTCCTTCCAAGGCTCTCCCTTATATTTAGGATCTATCTTTGCGTTTTCTCTGTGGCGATTAAATTGTGCCATTCTTTTAACAACATCTAAAGAAATATTATCTCTGTTTGCGAGTTGCGATGCTCTACGCCAACCGACTTCTGTTCCCGCAGTAACAACATCACGCCCATATTTTTCACGCCATTCAATCATCCTTTTTGCGTTGTTGGTTGCAGATTGAGGATAATTATTATAGGTTTCAGCCTTAATTATTTCGTTTTTTTTTTGACTTAAAAACTTGTTTACGTCTACATCTATTGGCTCAATGGGTAAATCAATATCGCTTGGATTTGTTGGAATTAAATTAGCCGGAATAAAATAATCGTCTAATTGAGTATTTTCCTCATCTTTTCCGTAGTTCATTGCAGAACGCTTTTCGTTTGGCGTAATCCACCAGGCCTTTGATAATTGGTCAACTACCTTTTCAGTTTCCTCTTGCATCTCAGGAATTACAGAAAAATCAAACTCAATACAAAGTTTGTCGCCATATTTAGGCGCTAACCATCTGTTTAATTCGTCTTTAATTTTTATAAGTTCCGGAATAACTGCGTTTTGATATAATGCTTTTTTAGCCTCTTTCATATTGTTGTAAGAGGATGAATCAGTATTGTTTAGTAATTGCACCGGTACATTGTAGATGTTACATAAATCTTTTATTGAGGCGTTGTATTGTGCTATCAAAGAAACATCAGAGGCATTTAATCCAAAATTAACCCAACTCATTTTGTTTGGAGTTATGATAATATCTCCGGCATTGTCCGAGCCTTGGTGCTGACGTCTGAATTTATCTTTTAACTGTTGCGCTTGTACCTCGTTAATATCGCCCATCTCAGAAGTTAGTAAACCTCTTGCAGTTTGGTTTTGTAAATATTTTACTCCCGTTTGTACCGCCTCATTGTTTGTTGTTAAAGAACGCAAACCCGCTCTTAATGGCGATTGTCCGTACATATGCGATCCAGTACCATCATAGTAAGGATTGAAGTCTTTAATGTGGCATATTTCAGACGCATCAATGTATTTTGTTCCGTTGTATTCTAATTTATATTTAGATACTGGCTCCATTATACCATTAGATATAATCTCCATCACTTGCGACGGCATAACATACAACTCTGTAAATTTGCCAACATTTGCTCCCGTATCAGGGCCAATTCCATAAATATATCTGTTCCCGGTTAATTTACCAAAAGCAATTAATTCAGTTAGCCAAGCGTTGTAAGATTGTGCCGGATTTGGTCGCTCTAATATTTTATGTAATTCAGTATCTTGTAATTCAACCAATGCGTTTTTTTGCAATAATGACGCCTTTTGAATAGACGCTGCATCCATCATTCCTGAAGTTAAAGCCTTATATCTTTTATAATCGTTTTCGTTTGTCTTTTCATAAACTTGAAACGGAATTGTTGTTGCCGCCTTTGTGATTAAATTAATCAAAGAATATATTGTTGCGTTTTTCTGATACCCTTGCGTAATATAAGAATCATCGTTCTCAGTATTCCAAAGAACAGAATTACCTAGCCAGTTATAAATGGCTCTGTTATATTGCTCGTTTGTGTTTTGATTTTTTTTTGAAAAATTGAATCGGTCAAGGAATGAGGCCATATTTTAAAGTAATATAAAATTTTCGTAAAAATACAAAATTTAAAATTGTTTTTAAACTACAAAAAAGTTGTTAATTAAATTCCTTTCAATAGCGTAGGAAGTTACGTCAATGTGTTCATCGTGTTTAGCGTTTGGAAACGTGCTTACTTGTTGTAAAAACGCATCATTCCAATTATCTTTTACAATAAAAACTCTACCGCCTTCAATAAATGGCGAGGATGCTCTCGCTCGTTCGATTTTAGAGTATCTAACAAAGTTTGTTTTTATTTCTGATACATTGTATCTAGTTTCACGCCTTAAAAGCTGCACAAGAGATTTTCCGGATGCTTTAGGCTCGACTAATATTTGTGATATTGGAACGCCACAAGATTGCACAAAAGAAGTAACAAAGTTTTTTAGTTCAGGCATTTCCAAGTACTTATCAATGCTTTTAAATATGTAAAGATTGTCGCCACTTTTACCGCTTATTTGTATTCCCGTTGGGTCGTTTCTTGTGTCTTTAGTATAAGCGCCATCAATGTACATTTCAAAAGATATATCGCTAGGTAACTCGGATCTGTGTATAATATTAAACCAATCTTTTCTCCATTCTCCACCCTCAGGAGGCGAAGGGATTTGTAAATACTGACCACTAAAAGTATATCTGTCCGCTTGGCGTATTGATTCAAGTTCCTCAAAAGAATGTTTCTCAGGCCATAACGCATTATTATCGTCATCCAATGCAGCCAACTTTAAATGATGCCATTGCTCCCCACTTCCGCCATCTAATAAATAACCGCTCAAATCCTCCTCGTGCAACCTTTGCATAATAACAATAATTGGAACATCCCTATCATTAACCCTTGAACGAATAGTTGTATTGTATCGATTGTTTATAAACGACCGCCTAACGTCAGACAATGCGTCATCAGGTTTTAATGGATCATCAATTATAATTGCTCCACCAGTACCGGCACCAAAACCAGTAATTGCACCTCCGGAGGATGTTGCATAAACTCCACCGCCCTCGGTTGTGTACCATTTCTTTTGTGATTGTGAATCCTTTTTAAGTTGTAGATTCCAAATTCTTTGGTAGGCGTCTGAATTAATATATTCTTTTGTCATTGAACTATTATCTAGCGCCAACGAATCGGAATAAGATAAATGAATAAACTTTGCCATAGGATTTTTAGCAAGTGTCCAGGCAATAAACATTTTAACTGCTATTTCAGTTTTTCCGTATCGTGGAGGAATATTAATTATAAGGCGCTTTATTTCGCCTTTATGAACTTTGTGTAATGTGTTGGCTAATGTTTTATGAAACTCTGCTGCCTCGAATTTATTTCCGGTATTCTCTTTGAAAATATAACGAGTAAAAAACAAAAGCGAATCTTCACATTTTTGTTTAATTATTTCGTTAATATTCATCGTTTAGAATGTCGTCAATCTTTTTTCTTGCTTCGTTTGATAATTTGCTTGTACTAACCTCTGCGGTCATCTCTACCTCTTTACGTTCTACATAACCACGCTTTTTGCCTTTGGTTTTTAAATAGAATATTGTTGCAGTTGTGTTTCCGTCTTTTATTTGTTGATGCAATTGTGATTCAGCAAAATCTAAAGTTAAGTTTTGTAGTTCATCAACAGAAGATTTAAAGTCTTGGTCATTGTTGTAATACTTATAGAATGTACTTCTATTACAATCAACTATTTTACACGCCGTTGTAACTACTCCTAGCGATTTTTCTAACGCTTCTAAAAGATTCCTTTTTAATATGTCGGTTTTTGTTGCCATATCGCAAAGTTAAAAAAATATAAATACATAAAAAAACCTCCCATTTCTAGGAGGTACAAACTTAAATTTTATGAAAAAGAATTTTAAACTTGGTCGTTCTTAATTCTATGCTAAATTATAATTTTTCTTTTAATTGTGCAAATTTATTTCCCACACAACTCGCAAACTTCTTTGTCTGTATCGTTTTTGTCTTCTTGGTCGTCATCAATAGGAACATCATAAACGGGTAGATCAACTCCCCATTCAACTAATTTTTGTACATCCCACTCATTCGCTAATATATCCCAATCCCATTCTCCAAAGCCTACATTGTCTTTAACAATAAATTCTTGCTTTTGTTCTTCTGTCCAACCTTGTGTAATATCAATCCAAACCTCAAACAATCCGGCAGACTTACAAGCCTTTAAACGCATATTTCCGCCAAGAACAATCATATTCTCATCAACTACTATTGGCCTTTTCTCTAACATCTCAGGAAACGCCTTAATTGACTTGACTAATTTTTTAAATTTAGAATCTTTTATAAATCTTGGATTGTCTAGATTTTCTTTAACAGATGCAATGTTTACTTTTTTTTTCAAAAGAGTAATTATTTATCTTGTGTAAACCAAACAAAAGAAATTCCAACCACCGCAATAAAGAATTGCAGACAATGTTCTGTTTCTCCGCTTAAATCTGTTTCGCCAAAATCGTCATCCATATTAGAATTCCAATAATTAGCGCCAAAGCAAATGCCGAATAAAGCAAAAATAGTTGTGTTGAAGTTTATGTTCATACTTGCCAGTATTTTTTGTAAATATACAAATATAATTCTATAACTTTTTTTTGTGCTTCCTCTTGTGTGTATATTTTTGGCGATACTTTTTTGTCGCCATTTTCATTAATTTCAACTTTTAAACCTTTTTTTGTGGGTAAAACGCCAACAGTAATATTGTTATTTATGCACCATTGCATTGCCTTTCTATGTTGGTCTGTTTGCGGAATGTTTATTTTTTTATTTTTAGGCATATTAACTTTTTAATATTTCAAAACAAAGTTCATTTGGGATTTTACTTCTATCATAATTACCCTTTAAACCTTGTGTACCAGTTTGACTTCCTCTAGGTGCAAACTCGTGATGACAATTTTGGTTTCCGTTAAAGCATTCAGGCCTCGGTCTCCATCCATTTACATTAAACAATGAAAATATATTATTACTCCAAATATCAGTAGGTTTTGCTCTTTTATCTCCATAGGTGCAATACCAAACAGTTGTTCTTGGCAATCCTTTTACAACTTGTAATTTTCTTAATTTACCTCTAGGATTTTCTAAATACCATTTATTTGGTTTTAATGTTTTAATAATTTCTAAAGTTTTATTTACATAAGAAACTCCAATTAAAGCATTTTTTGATTTAGGAGTATGATCTTCGTTCCAATGCTTACCAATACTTGCAACTGAAAAATAGGTACAAGGCGGACTTGCCCAAATTATATCAGGTTTAAATGGAACTTTGTTAGTATCAAAATTTAATATATCAACAACGTAATCAATTCCTTTAAAATTGTTTATATCACTACTAAAAACCTCATATCCTAAAGATTCTGCTGCATTTCCAATACTTCTACTACCAGCAAATAATTCTAAAACTTTAATTTTTTTCATTTGTTTTATTTTTAAAATGGTACATTATCATCGGTTATAACTTCAAACTTTTTTGTATTTAAATCTACATCCCTATAAACACCGCCGTTTTTAAAATCAGGCGCAATGTCAAAATCGCCTAGTTGTCCGTTTTCTTTTCGTTTTACTTTTTCAACATACATTTTCACAATATCCGAATCAAATTTAGTACGTTGTCCAATACATCTATAAACTATTAATCCGTTGTAGGCCTTATTAAAAAAGTCAGCAGAGCCACTTATATCATACAAGGTTGGTTTTTTGTAGTTTCCGTTTTCGCTTTCTATTTTTCTAGGGTGCGCAACTAAAAACAAATGTGTATTTGTTTGCTGACAAAATTGTGTAATTTCTGATAATACTTTTCCGATATAGGAATGGTCTCTTTGTGCCGAATGGTCGAGCATATTCCAAGGGTCAATCACGCAAACATTAATTCCTTTTTGAAATACCAATTCTTTAAAATGGTTTAATATTGCTTTTAAAGTTAAATTTTCTAAATCTATTTTAACCCAATAAAAATGGTCTTCAATAAAATCTTTTGTGTTGTTTAATTGGTTACTATCGCAATTTGTTTCGTTTAATTTGTTTGCTATTCTTTTTATGTGTCCTTCGTATGGGAATGATTCAGGAGCAAAAATTGCGCATCTCATATCGTAGGTAGTTGCTAAGTTGCAAAATATTTGATCCATAACATCAGACTTTCCTGAATTTGGTATTCCCGTAACAACTGACCACTCTCCTAAAGACATTTTAAAATATGTATCAGAGTTGGGCAAACCTATTGAATAGTTTTTAACTCCCGCCTCATTATAATTTAAAACCGATTGCCAAATATCATCAACATTTAAAACGCCCTCTAAAGGAAAGTTCTTAGCGCCTTTTATAACATTCCTTAATGTTTCTGCTCCCTTAGATATTAAAATCTCGTTAGCGTCGTTATAATCGCCAAAATCAACGTATTTGCAACGATATGCTCCAAACCTTCTTGCAAGTTCTTTTCTGAGTTCAATTCCCGGATTGTCGTTATCTGTGCAAAGTATTATTTCTTTTTTATCTTTAAAGTATTGCCAACAGTTGTCCAAATATTCTAGTCTTTGGCTTCCTTTAGATGCTCCATTTGGAACAGAACAAACAGAATAAATACCCGCCTCGTGTAAAGTTAAAGCATCCATTTCTCCCTCAACAATATAAATTTTGTCCATTTCTTTAATATTGTCAAGGCCATAAAATATAAGTTCGGCGCCTGAAACCATTTTAAAATTCTTTTGCGAATCTCTATATTTTACGTTTACAAGTTCATTCTCTCGGTAGTAGTTAAAGTTTACGGCCCTACGCTTTGCGTTTACTTGCGGAAAATATTCCATTGATTGCCCAACCTTCCAATGTTTTAAAGTTGGCTCTGTGATGCCTCTACCTTTAAACCATTCAATAACTGGCTCAGAAATATTTAGTTTGATTTTTTGAGGAACAATATATTCTTGCTTTTTTTCAAATTTTGTAGTACCACCCCAACCGCAGTTGTGACAATTCCATAAACCTTTGTCTAAGTCTACTGACAAACATTTATCACGTTTGTTTTTTCTTGTATGGCTACACTTTGGGCATTGTGTTTTAATTTTGCCAGTCGTTTTATTGCCGACATCAATATTAAAGTCTTTAAATGTTTTCATTAAGTTTTGTTTGTTTTCGCTAAATTAGAAAAAATATTTTAAATATTAAAACATTCTTATTTGTTGTTTGTGTTCGTTTATTCTTTTCATTGCTGCATCGTAATACTCTTTGTCTAATTCACAAGCGGTTAAGTCATAACCTAAATTGTGACACGCAATAGCAATACTTCCACTTCCTAAATGTGTGTCGAGTATCTTGTCTCCCTCTTTTGCGTAGTTCATTAAACAAAACTCATAAAGAGAAATATGTTTTTGAGTAGGATGTATTCTATTTAATTGATTTGGATTTTTTTTGTATATTCTTGTTCCTCCTTTTCGTACCCAAGCAAACTCAGCCTCTGCAAAATCTCGTCCGTACATTGTCTCTCCTTTATCCCAAATGCAAAAATATTGACTACAAGGTAATTTAAAATAATTACCTCCCCATATTATCTGATTTTTTGATACTCTAAACAATTCATTAAAATACTGCATTGTAGGTACTGCATTATCCCAATTTTTCTTTTTATCTTTTTTATTTCTTTTTCTCCCCCCCATCTCCATTTTAGTAACATCAATCCCATAAGGCGGATCAACAATAGCCAAGTCAAAGTAGTTATCTTCATACCTTGCCATTAGCTTCATATTATCTTCGTTTGTTATTTTCATTTTATAATTTATTTAAATCTAATATTTGTTTTTTTAAATCATCAATCTTTTGTTGCTTTAATTCTGATAAAAATTTAAGTCTTAAAATATCTAATTTGCCAGGTAAAAACCAATCATCAGGATAAGTTACCTCTAAATATCTCTCTATTTCTTTTAATGTTTCTTCCATCACTTTAATTGTTTTGATTTGTTAATATTTATTGTCGCTACTTCTTTGTTTGTTAAATTGTTGTTTTCAAAGTCTGTTGTTTTTGGCAGAGGTTTTTCAAACCATTTTAATTTTAGATCCTTCAACTCAAATAAAAAAATTCCTTTAGGTGTGCTATTTATGTAAATTGGAACATCGCCATACTTTTTTGATTCTTTTATTAGATATTCGTATTTAGGTTTTTCAATTATTAGTTTGTCATAATGCGCAGCTCTGCATTTTAGTTCAATTCTGTTTTTTGTTTCAATATCGTAACAATCAGATTTTGAAAAATTATTGCTTGTATCAACTAACAAACTATAATAGTTTTTTGATAACCAATCAAACAAATCAGATTCACTCCATTTAGATAGGCTTTTACTTGTTGCCATCTATAACGTATTTTTTTAATTCTTGAAACTCGTTTGTTTGTAATGTTTGTTTTATGTTAAACTCGTACAACTCTCCGCCTTTTGTTTTTGCGCCTAATTCTTTTTGACCAGTTGCCGGGGAGGTATAAATATAATATTCAATAATCCCTTTTATTTTATTGTAGCCTATTGGCTTGGTTTTGGAGCGGTAATCATCCATAAACCTATCAATGTACTTTATGCCGTTTTTATCTGTGTTTCTTAATTTAAGAATACTTAAAAAGTTTTTCGCCCAAAATTGGTCATCTCTTAAATCTTTTGCCACGTTGTAAACATCTCGTAAATTATATTTATCAATGCGCTGAATTTTATCTAAGCATTCCAACCATTTGTTTTTTTGCGCTTTTGTTTTCGGTCTATAATTTAAAGGAAAAAGGCTTATGAAATGTGGAAACGCCTTTTCAGTAATCTCAGTAAATAAAGGCGCTTTTACATTTCGTACATTATTCTTTTTTATATTATTTATATTATTATATTTATATATAACCTTGCGCTTTTCGTCAATAGGGGTATTGATCTTTTCGTCAATAGGTATTGCGCTTTTCGTCAATAGGGTAGAAATGTAAATTCTTCTCTCTTTTATATTCTTTGTTCCCTTTTCATAAATCATTTTTATTTTTAGAAATTTGTTTCTTTCTAAATTAGAAACCCATCGTGAAACAGTAGATTTTGAAACCTGGTAAAGTTGTGCAAAATATTCATTTGAGGCGTAACAATAGCCTTTTTCATTTGCCAAGGCGGTAAGTTCGCCGTACATTAATTTTTCGTTAGCCTTTAAATTTTTAGAATATCTTACCTCTGCCGGTATAACGGCATAATAGTTTTTCTTGTTTTCCATTTTGAAAAAATATTTTTACAAATTTAGCTGATATTTTATTGAATCGCAAAATTTTCTTAGTTCTTCAAAGATTTTTTTAAAATCTTCCAAAGGTATTTCGCTATCCTCGTACTTATACCAAAGCAACTCAATCAGTAGATCAAACTCAACTCGTGTTGATTTTCCGATATAACTATAATTAGTTATTTTATCTGTTGTTGAACTTTGCGTATATCGCACTTTTTGTTTTTCAGCGTCAAAGTAAATGGTTTTATATTGCATTTTTTTTTAATTTTTAAAGTAATTATCGATAGCTTCTTTACAATCGTCAAAGTTATTTAACCAAATAGCCTCCCAATTGCATTTTTCAAGCCATTTAAGCCATTCTTTTTGCTTTGGTGTAGGTTTGTTATACTTATATTTTAATTCTATCGCTAAACCGCTTCTTTTTGAGTTTGGCGTAAAAATAAGTAAATCAGGAATACCCGGCTTTGTGCCAAGATATTTTAATTTGTATTGTTCAAAAGGCGACCTTTTACCCTCATTCATAGGATGCGTAAAAATTGCATCAGGATATTGCATCTGAATATAATTAATTACGGCTCTTTGGAGTAAATCCTCGCCCTTTAAATACTTTTGATATGGATTTGTCCTAGCCATTAAATTGCGTTGTCTAAAACCTCTATAATATGCCTAATCTCAGAGCGTTCTAATTCCGCAAAAAACATTTTGTTGCCTTTGTAGATTGTTACGTTGTAATGATGCTTTTTTGATTTTTCAATTTTTATTTCTAATTCGTCCATAGTAAAGGTTTTTTATTTTGTGTTAATGTTTCTGTTGTAATTAAATCGTCAGATTCAAATTCTGCCAACAACTTTTGTTTTTCTTTTTTATCTAAATAATCGTTTCTTTTCTGTCTTAGTCTTTTTAACTTTATTAAAAGAATATTCATTTCACTTTCAATATCAGAAATTACAACCTCTTGATTCGCCATAAAAAAAATTCCCTCGATTTTGTTATACATTTCTTTAAAGTGCAAATCATACTTTAATAAATCTTTTGCAGTCCTAACGTGATGAACTACTGTTGCGTGATTCATACCTAAAAAACTACCAACCTTTGCATAACGAAATCCTTTTACTTCATAAAAAGCCAATAAGCAAAATATTTTTTTAACATCAACAACCTCTCTAATTCTACTTTTTGATGTAGGATCAAACTTTAAATTTCTTATAATTAAGTTTCTTAATAATTCTAAATTTTCAATCATATAATATTTTATAAAATTAAACTTCCATCCTCTGAAAACTCATTCCAGTTATAACCTGAAACAATTCCAGTTTCTTTATATATTTTCCAATCGCTAAACGCTCTTTTCCAACCTCTACGCCCTTGGTCAATCATTTCCTCACTTAATCCGTAAACCTCTACTGAAAAAGGATAATTAGTTTCAACCGCTATAAATCTAAAATTTTCAGCCGGTATTCCTAACATATCAGAATAAAATGCGCATTGTAAGTGATACCCATATTTGTAAACATCTCTTTTAAACGCCATTGGTGCATTATCTTGGCAAGTTTTAACATCGCTAATAAAGTTCTCAACTCTATTTAAACAATCAGGCCTCACTCTAACTTGCAAACCCTCGTGTTCTAAATAATGCGACAATTCAATTTCGCCTTTGCAGTATTTTTGTGCTAAATCGTGATTTCTAAAGTTGTTAAGAATCGCAGTTATTTTTTGGTGCTCATCAAATCCAACTAATTGTTTTCCTTCCGCCTTTTCTTTTTCAATGGCAAATTGCTCTTTTCCCGCCTTTGTACGTCTGTCAATCTTTGGCATAACGTGAAAGTCTTTATAATACAATTCAGGCTCTAGCATTGCGCAATGTACCGCAGTACCCAACGCCATTGCAGATGATTCAAAAGGTTTTTGATTTAAAAAGTGATAAACCGATTTTTTAAATATTGCTTTTAACCCTGATGCGCTTATTCCAGGCGATGAATGATAATCCTCGTTTGTATCAAATAACGCTTTTACTTCTTTTTGTTTTGTTTCCATTTGTTTTTTATTTAACGATTGATGTTATAAAAAGAATAATTATTGCCACTATTACTGATAGCAATAAATAAGTTGTTAATCCTACTCTAGTTTTTGATTTATTCATATTTCTACAATCTATTATCACAGATATAATCTGTCTGTTCTTTTAATATTTGTTGTAATTTTTCGTTTTGTTTTCCTAATTTTTTGTTTTGTTTTTGCAACGCTTCAACTTGCATTGTTAAAAATTTAATCAATTCTTTTTCCATAATTTAAGATTTTAAATGTTAATATTTGCCTAAATTAAAAAAATACTTTCAATTAAAAAAATAATTTATAAAAAAAAGCGATTCCAATTTGAAACCGCTTATTGATTTTTGTTTGTCAATTACCTAAAATGGTAAATCATTTACTGGCGCTGCCGCTTGTGCTTTTTGCTCAGTTTGTGCCTCTGGTTTCCACGTATTAACAGAAACAGAAACATCCTTTCCGTATTGGTCAGCCTCTTTTTTATCGCTGATATTTAATTTTACATATTTTTTTCCTTCATATTCAAAAATATGTTCTGCCGGTAGATTTGACAGATTAATTGTTACGGCTCTAAAAGTTCCGTACTCTCCTTTTACTTGCTTACCGCCTCCGCAGTAGATTGTCTCTTTACTCATTGTTTTACTATTTTAAATTAAACTTATTTATTATTTGTTCTCTGTAATCTTTTTTCATTTTATACGCAATTAAAACCTTTTTCGATTGGTCTTTTGTACCCTTTAAAGTTGCGTTTAGTTGTGATTCAGTTAGCCATTGTCTGTCGTCTGTTGGCGTTTTTGTAGTTGGTTGGTTATCTGATTGGTTTATGTGTTTAGTAATATCCCAAACTTTTTTTCCATTATAATCAACTACATTTGGGTAATTGTTTGAAGTTTTTGCAACATCTGCTTTTAAGTAAACCATTTTTTTAGAATATAAAAATCTACCAATTCCAAATTTAACTGCTGCCCTTTTAAAAGCGTCTGAACTTTGACCTTTTTGCGCTTCAACATTACTTTCGCTTCCGGCATCAGATCTTTTATATTCAACACCATCAGCGTAAATTGTAATTTCACAAAAAAGCATCCCATTTACAGAATAATATCTATCTGACCAATTACAATGATTATCAAGAACATCTTGAACGTCTCTACTATCAATGTAGGCAACACAAGTCGCCTGAGCCTTATGTTTACTAAAACTTTGCACCCTCCATTTATAGGGTATTTCTTTTTTTAATTCTTGTTGAATTTCTTTAAATGTTTTCATAAAATTTAAAAATTTAAGGTTAATTCTATTCCGTTTAAATTAAATTCAGCGCCTTGTAATATTGACACTTCATTAATTGTAAAAGATTTCGGATTTTGTAAGCGTGATTTAAGTGTTGGCATTGTGCAATTTAGCAACCTACAAACATCATAACGCTTTAAATTTAGCCGTTTCATTTCGGCCTTAAAGTTGTTTTCAAACATATTTTCTATTTATTTTGTTACGCAAAAATAAAAAAAAACTTTCAAATAAAAAAATTATTTTTAAAAAAACCGCCGAGTAACAAAGTTGTTAAACGACGGCTGACAAACAAAACAAAAGAAAAAAGTTTAATTTATTATGTTGGTTGTTGGTGTATCGTCATCATTGTTTGGTAAATGAGATACAACTTTAAACTCTGCATTTTTTACGTTATAAGTAAGGCCATCAATTATTGATGATTGTGGGTCAAATTCATTAGCCGAAAAGTAATGCCATATTTTATTATGAATAGACATCGGCTCTCTTTTTAAGTTTCTAAAAGTTCCGGTGTATCTTGTTACAAAGTTTCTGTAATCATTGGATATATTTTTTCCTATAACAGTCATTAAATCAATACTAAAAGGCTTAAAAGATGTTTGAGGATAGGCGCCTCTTGTTCTAAAATACCCTGATTTTTGGTCAGGTATTCTAGTAACTTTTTTAATGTTAGTATTTATTCCTACGTTAGTTAATTTAGATATAAATTTTTGGTCAGATTCACTAGCTGATGTTTTAGATTGTAGGATTTGAAAATTATCATAATAAGTTGTGTCATATTCAGTATTTGAACATTGTGTATTGGATATAAAAAACTTAATAGTTGCGCTTGTACTTGTACCAATGTTTATATCAGTATCATTTAAAGCAATATTAACATCAATCCACTTATTAGCAAATTCTGTTGTTATTGTATTCGTGCCAAAATAGGTTGATGAAAATTTACCAATTTCAGAATTCCAATAATACCCAGTACCATTTACAAACGTAAATATTGTATAACTTAAATTTGATGAAATATTTGGATTTTGTGAATTTAAAAAATGAACATAATATTTTACTTTACAAGTAAAGTCAGAATATTTTACCTCTTGTGGATTAAAAGCATCAGTTTCAAAAGAAAACATTTGCGTAAATCCAGTAGTAGGAGCAAAATCTGCTAGTTTCATTGACCGCCTACCTTGAAAGGATATTTCATCAGTTGCAATTTCTGCGTAATATGGTAATGCAGTTACCTCAAATGTACAAGGGACACCAATACCACCATCAAAAATGCTTAAAATATCTCCTATTAAGTAACCAGTTCCATTAGTAACAACTACAAGAGATTGTACTCCGCCTCCTGAAATAGTAGCCTCAACGACCATACCGCTTCCACTACCATCATAAATATTATAATTTCTAGTGCCACTTGCAAAACCACTACCAGGATTTGTAATGTTTAAAGTAGGCGGTAAAGAGGTATTAACAAAAATATCAAAACCATAATCTCCATACTCAAAACCTGAGTTATAAAATGCGTTTTTTGTTTTTAAATATTTTCCAAGAATATGAACTTCAGATGCCGGTTGTAAAAATTCCCTTGACAAACTGTTTCCGGTTTGTATTAAATCTTTTTTATTACTGTAAAGAACTTGTTTTCTTTCTGTTCCAATATTAGCACCTAAATAATTATATTTTCTAAAATCTAAATATTCTTTTGAAGTGCTTTCTAATTGTGTTGTAATTTTATCTCTTATATTAGTTGGAGTTGTTCCGGATTGCACCTCATTGTAAATCATATCTTTAACGTAATAGTCAAAAATATTTGTTACTTCAACGATATGCCATTTATTATAAGATTGGAAAATTCTTAAATTATATTGTCTAAGTATTAATTCAAGTTGTTCTTTTGCATTTAGCAATCCATAATCGCCAGTCATTTCATCAAATCCAAAATCTAAAGTTGTAATATTTTCATAATCAGTAGACGCAAAAGGTAAAAATGTTCTAAATTTTATGTCTGACGCTATATGAATATCTAAATAAAGATTTAAATTTTCTAATATTTCAGTAATACGTTGCAGATTTGTTTTACTTATTGGCGCATTGTTGTCATTATAGCCTATTGGACTATCAAAATTGTTTAGAGTACCTAAACCATCAAAAGCGTTAAAACTTACCGCAAATGGCGGTGTAATCATTTTCTCTTTGTATCTGTCTACAACTAAAAACCCTGACCAATATTCTGCCCAATTCGTATAGCGTTCTGTAATTTTATCAGAAATACAACCAATTGATTCAAAAGATCCTCCTACATCTAAAACATTACGTCTAAAACTTGTTGATGTTGTTAGTGTTGGGTCAATAGCACTATCTACGCACTCAATGGACTCAATATTTCCTCCATCATCTGAAACCCTATCAGAATATAAACCGCCTTGTGTTTGATTGTAATAAACGACAACTTTATATTCTCTTTCGTCAAACTTGTAAAAATCATCATAAGTAACGTCATCGGTAACAAATAGATTTAATTGACATTTTGAGCCTATAATTGGACTATAAAAATCGTTAGATGATTGCCAAGATATTGAAACCGGATTCGCGCCTCCTATCATTGGAAGTATATCGCCGGTATAATCTTTTTTTAATATTTCAATTTTTTTCCCATATCCTAAAACATCGGAAAACTCTAATCTGTATTTTACGCCGTATGCCATTCTTTTTTTTTAGTAAACCCTTACCGCAGTTTCGTTTGCTCTTTCTATTGCAATCAATAAATCTTGTCCATCAACTCTAACCTCTCCAGTTACGTTTATGTTTCCGCCTCCTCTACTTTTTCCAATCATACCTTGCAACTTATTCAATGGCGCTATAACCTCAGGATTTTGTCTTGCACCAGGATACTCTCCAACCAATCCCATTGTCGGGCCGCTTACAATTCCACCATCTGCAAAAGCAGTTGCTCTTCCACCACCTGAGCCAATTTTTGATGCTCCGGCTTTAAATAAAGATCCCAAAGCAACCAAAGCAATACCCGCAGCGATAGCAACCCCAGGCGCTAAAGATTTAAAAGCAATTTGTATTTTCTTTAATGTTATACCAATACCAATAGCTAATTTACCTAATTGCATTGCCATACCTCCAATAGTTCCTAAAATAACTTTTGATAATTTACCGGCTAAGTTACCTCCTCCAGTAATTGCGCTACCTAATGCAGCGCCAATTCCAGACGCAATATTTTGTAAACCTCCGTTAATAATTTGTCCGGCTCTTTGATTAAATACCTCCGCTTGTTGTAGCGCTAATAGTCTATTTTCTGCTAAAACCGCTTGTTGTTCCGCCATAACAGTTGGGAGCCTTTCAGTATCGGCTGCAATCATATCGCTTATAGGCGTTTGAATTCCCGCACCGCTTACTCCTTCCGTTGCAGTTGTTGCCATCGGTCTTGTTGGAACGCCACCATTTCCGCCACTTACACCACTTGGAGTAACTCCACCTTCACTTGTTCCGGCACCACTTACCGCCATTTCAACCGGAATAACTATTTTTGCTATTGTTTTTTGTTGTAACGCTTCATTGAAATTATCTACAACAGAACTACCTAAAGTTGAGGCGTCTGTTTTAATAGATTCAAATGCGCTTGTGACGTTGTTTTTTAATCCATCTGCTAAGTCTGTAAACCCTTGTACAATTTTATCTTTGTCAAAGGTAAAAATGCCCATAATAATATCGCCAATGCCCTTAAATAATGTCATAAAGTTTTTTGCAAAGGTTTTTATTATTGTAGAGAAAGTAGAAAAAACAAACTTTCCAACGGCTAACATATTTTTAAAATTCATTATTAACGAATCAACCGCTAATTGAATAGGCAATGAATTGTTGTACAATTCTATAAAATAGTTTCCTATTTTTACTAAAGCGGATTTTATACCCGCCCAATTTTTATAAATTACAACTGAAATTGCAGTTAATCCGGCAACTATTAAACCAATCGGGCCCATCATAACAGATAATGCTGTTCCAATAGCCGGTGCCATTGTCATAAGTGTTCCCAAAATATAAATTACCGGGCCTAAAGCCGCAGCGATACCCGCAAATACTACTATTAGTTTTTTTGTTGTTGGACTTAATTCTGCAAATTTTTGCAGTAAGCCGTTTGCAAATGATACTAATTTAGTAAATACTGGCAATATAACTTGACCAAACTTCGCAGATAATTCTTTTAAAGACTCTTGGAATATTCTCATTTGATTTGCAGCACCCCCGCTTGTTCTACCAAAATCGCCTTGAGCGTTTGAAGTTGATTCCATTATAAATTTATAACGTAACGCAACTTTTTGGGCTTGTGTCATTGTTTTGATATTGGAGTTCATACCTCTTTCCATTGCAAAACTCTCTAAATTTGTCTGAGTCATAACAATACCCAACCTTTTTAAAGATTCGGTTTCTCCGGTAAAAACTCCCGCTAATGCAGTTGTCGCTTGGTCAATTCCTATGTTTTTAAAAGATGCTAAATCTCCGGCTAAACCAACCAAAGATGTACTCATATCAGATGCAGCGCTTTGATTTAAACCCATT
>Ga0208134_1000420_pt1 | contig 27985 bp, 26 predicted proteins | sample VirMetDEL_Mar_31_FD_184515 | JGI IMG/M metagenome (GOLD analysis project Ga0208134, IMG submission 184515) | Aqueous microbial communities from the Delaware River and Bay under freshwater to marine salinity gradient to study organic matter... | ecosystem: Environmental > Aquatic > Marine >...
CAAGCCAGGTCAAACGCGCCTCACCGATCTGTTTCTCGGCCTCTGTGGCAGAGATACCCAAGAACACGTCTGCGGTGCGCACCTTGTTCCAGTCGTCACCAACGTCTGTCGCTTTAGCCGTCGCGGCCTTGGCGCCGTCACGGTTGGTCTGTGTCGCTGTTAGCATGGCGCAATTGAACTCAAAGGCGATGGCGCGCAGGTCGATATAGATAGAGCGCAGGTTGTCGATCAGATTGTCAGAGCGATATTCCGCGGCCATGATGTCTGCGTAGTCTGGAATGATCAGGTCAAGAATGATCCCTTCCGAGCGATACCCTTCGATGATCCGTGCAAGCTGACTTGGTTTCAACGTGCCGGTGGCATGTGTGCGCATCTTGAAGTGACCAGACTTTGCCTGGGCAGCCAAGACAGCCGCCTCAACCCCCTGCCAGTCAGTGTGCAGTGAACGCATCGCCGTATCTGCGAAGTTCGCATCCAAACGCTGCGCAATGATGTCCGCTGAGACCTCGAGCGAGTCCAAAAGCACGTTGTAGCCCGCCAGACATGCGTTCTTGCCAAAATCACCAAGTGACATCGACTTACCAGCTTTCGCTGGCCCCATGATAACGCTGAGCTCCTGTCGACCCCATCCGTAGTGATACAGGTTGCTGTCAATCTCCGAGTAGCCGGTTGTGATGCCATTGCGAATGATCTTGCCCGCCAGGAGATCCTGACGCTGCTGACTGCGGTTCTTGATTTCCTCGAAATAGTCGTAATCGTCGCCGTCCGAGACCAGACCCACATTGTTGGCGCGCGACATTATCTCGCCAATCTTGTCGAACTGACCCTTCTCAAGCAACGTGATGGACTGCATCATCGCGTTCTCGATCGCCTGATGTTTAGCAAACGACACGACCTTGTCACTCACGTAGGTTGGGTTGGACAGATCGGCCGTCAGAATATGCTTGAGGGAATTGATGATGTCCGGAAGCTGATCTTTGCGAATGCGGTTCGCGGCAAGTTCATCCTTGACCATCTGATTGATCATCGACCGGTCAGGAACCTGATTGTAGGTCTCGACATGCGCCTTGATAATCCGGACAACATCGCCCGTTGCTGTCTCTGTGAAATACTGCGGCAGAAGCAAGTCCTTGACCTTCTTCGCAAAGGACGTGTCGCGCATGAACAGAGCGGCGATCTTTAACTGAAATGAGGGATCGAACTCAAATTGCGCGTTTGACATGATGTCTCCTATGTAAGTGCTGACATACGCTTGGGCGCATAAATTCACATTATGCGCTCCAAAGTATGTCTTATTGTGCTTGTTTTTGAGTATAGCAAAGCGCGCTTAGGGATGCGCTAGGTATTGCTCGATTTTTTGCTGATCATCTTCGTCAGGATAGCGCGCGCGGACCTTTTCCATCGGCAACATGTCCTGTCTGATCATATGCGCCAGAAAGTAAAGAGGATCTGAACGGCGCATGGACTGCGCAAACAGCCATTCGTGATAATCATCCTGCACCTTTAGACCGTCATAGTTCTGCACCAGAAAGGCAGGATGATCCGAGGTCCAGGTGTCCGTGCCCATCAGTTCTTCCCAGCGCTGAGAAACCTTGTCGAGAACGACCGCGTGATACAGATGTTCGGGCTGTGGCATGTGACGCTGCTGCCAACGGCGCATGCGAAACGTCATGGCATTCTCGATGTAGTGCTCGTATGGCATTCCGATGCCATCCGCAAACTGACGGCCACGCCAGCACCCCGTCAGAACACGCTTCCACTTTGTCTCGCCTTTCTCAACCCCCTGAACGATACTATCCCAAGTCAAAACGCGCAGGTGCTCGGAACGCTCGCGGTCGATTTCGCGTCTGTAAATGCGTCTGTAAATTTCGCCATATGCTGCAACATAGGCCTTTGTCGCTTGAAGCGGCGTCATGAAGCGATAGTCGAACCACTTGGTGTCGCTCAACATCGCTTCATAATTGTGGAACTCCTTCTTTACGAAGGCCTGTGCGAAGAAATCATTCTCCAAAATGTGGTCAGTGCCACGCATTTCGTTGTCGAGCTGCTGCGATGTGAAATAGGTCAAGAGTGACAAGATGATGTCCTTTGTTAATCTACTTCTGTTATAGTCACACCGCAGCTGGGATGCGCTCAGTTTGAATACATTTTCACAATGTCCATGCACAAACCGGACCGGACGATGTCTTCTACGTCAAAGCCAACAGCCGATATGTCTTTGTGCCCTCTGGTCCGCTCGATCGCATCCGTCAGTCCCGATGAGGCACCGATGTCTGACTGGTCCGGGTCGCCGGAGATGATGAACTTTGAGTTTTCACCAATCCGCGTCAGAAGCATTTTCATCTGAGCCTTTGTGGCGTTCTGCATTTCGTCCGCCAAGAGCCAGGTGTTCTTGAAAGAGGCGCCACGCATGAAGCCCATCGGGCGCGGATCAATGATCTTGCGCTTCAACAGATATTCCAGATGCCCTGTGCCCAGACGTTCTTCCAGCGCCTGATAAAAAGGCTCGAGATAGGGATCGTATTTGTCCTTCATCTCGCCCGGCAGAAAGCCCAATTTCTCCCCTGCCGCCTCGACGGCTGGCCGAACCAGAATGATGTTCTCGATCAAGCCGTCGCGCAGCGCATCAGCGGCGCGACATGTCGCAAGATAGGTCTTTCCTGTGCCTGCAGGACCGTAACCATAGATCAACTTCTTCGACCGAATGGCATCATCATAGCGCGCCTGCGCATCTGTCAGTGGCTTGATAATGACGGAGCTTGGTTTCTTGCCTGCTTTTGTGATCTCCTGTTCAGGAGGTGTGGTCTCGGCAATATGAATCCTGCGCTGCGCCCGACGTGTCTGACGAGCGGCAACTTTGTGGTTCTTTTTCATGTTGGGGGTTTCCAAGCTGGGATGTGTAAAAGGACTCTAGCTCAAACTTTAGGACAGGTTAAGTCTTGACTTACTTATTCTTTAGTTTCCCCTGCGACCGCAAAACTATTTCATTGGTGCGCTTACCTACCGGTGACAAATGCCGCGGTCGCAAGGGATCTCTTATAACAGAAGAAGGTTACGCGTGCGCTCCGACTTCATGTTAAAACCAATAGCCATGACGGCCGAATGTGACTTGTATCCGCCCGAGGCGTGCTGATCACGCACAGTCAAGGCTGGCATCTGCATCCAGTAAATGCCCGGAAACTCGTCTGCTTTGATGTGATGAAGGTGGCCGGTCATAACGATGCGGTAGCGCGTGCGGCCCCAAACGTCTGGAAACTCGGCCGCGCAGAACATCGCCAGATCCTTTGGCGTGCGCTTGTCGCCGTGATGAATGAAGATAGCCACCTCGCCATGTTCAACGACAGAAAATTCAGATGAGCCCGGCGCCTCGAAGTTCATGTAGATTTTGACGCGCGGATTGTCACGGTAGCGATAATGAAGACCGATCAGAATGGTCTCCCAGTTCTGCGGATCGTGATTGCCCGGAACCGAGTAATATTCAACCACCTCATGCTTGACCAAGGCCATCTCGATGCAGGATGATATGACGCTGATTGCCTCGAAGACGGTGAAGTAATTGCGACCATCTACGTCGAGCTGGTGATTTGACCGGCGTGTAACATTGCGGTCGTCGGTCTGGTGCGTAAAGTCACCACCGTTGATAATGACGCCGCGGTAGGCATTCGGTGCGCCGGCCATAACAGAAGACATTGCCGCCTTGATACGATTACTGCCGATCTCGAGGTTCATTTCCTCACCGGATGCGCCTTTATGTGCGCGCATGCCCAGATGAGCGTCAAAGAGCGGATAGACGACCATCATTTCCGGATCTGTGATCATTGATGCGATGATCTCGGGCGCGGCTGGAACACTCTGCAATGCCTCACGCACCTGATCCAGAAACTCTTCAGGCGATCCGGCTTTCATGGGCGCCAGTTGCATCGAATATTTCTGGTCTTTGATCCACAAGGACTTCGGGATCATTTTAGAGCCGAAGTGATCCATTGCCTCGACGATCGCCGGATCAACTGTGTCTCTTTCCACATATGCGGTGTAGCGGTCTATCAGAGCCGGAACATTCTCACCTGCACGCAGGCGGTTTCGCATAATGGCCGCGTAATTGGTTACGGTCTTGGAAGACCTTTTCAGCTCTCTCGCCACGTCTTCCAAAAACGGATAGGTCTTTATGTCGTTGTAGATTTCCGCGAACCGGATGTGCTTATCTTTGGTTGATTCAGAACCGTTCATCGTAAGTAGTTCTTTCTCTTTAAGGTATAGTATATCTTACGATGAACGGTCCGGTTTAATTCCAGAACGGCGTTCTTGTAAGCCAGGGTGTTGGAACAGAAAACTTACCGAAACCGATCCGGCAGCGGTGAAACACATCGGCGTAGCTTTCATGCAAAAGAACCTCCGGCGGTGCTGCCTGAACATGCCAATTCTCAAAGACATGAAATCCAGCAAAACGAACCTCTGGGGCGCCCCAGACGTAATCGACCGGCGAGTCATTGCCGCCGCGCTCACCTTTGCGCCAGCGGATATATTCCGGGTTGCAGCTGTTGCGAAGTTTGAAGAAACTACCGGAGACATAAACCCATTCACTTGAGTTTTCATCCTGCACTGCGGTCATAAAGACTCGATCCACGACGGGAAAGTATTTCCCCTCAATGGTGCCCGGACCTATAAGCGAGATCCATCCAGCAGAAAGAACAGCAGTCCAAATATGGAAAGCGTGTTTCACAAATCTTCCTCCACTCGACGTTTCTTTCCAAAAGCGGCTTCAACGATACCAGGCGCGACAGAAACGATGCCGCGCACCAGATGCTCGCCTGTCAGAACAAGACCAATGACGACAAGGTCACGGTCCTCGACTGACAGCGTCGAGAAATTCCGAATAATCATATCCGTGCCGTAATACGCAGCGACAGCGCCAGCGATGACTCCACCGACCGCTTCTTTGCGTGTGGCGGGCCGTGGCGAGAAGAAATATTTGACAGCAGATCCAACAGCAACGGCGGCCCAGAACTTTAAGTCCTGACCCAGAATCGCAGCTTCGTTCAGGACATCCATCCAGGACTGATGACTACTCACTGCACTGTCTCCGATCTACGGGTGCGAAGGGTGCGATACCACTCGGCACAAAATTCGATGCGGCTGTTTTGCTGATCCAGACGGTTGTTCAGACGCAAGGCGGTTACTTTGAGGTTTTCACCTTCCACGACACCGCTGGTCAGCTTCTGGTCGCAATACTCCGGCAGCTCCGGAAGAGCATCCGGGGCTTCAGCGACGGCTTTGCGCGCCGCGGCTTCTGATGTTTGCGTCTGCATCTTTGTCTCACCGCAGGCGGTCAAAAAGATCAGCGTCAACAGAGCAATTAGCATTGGTTTCAATTTGCGCGGCATAGTCTGCCAGCTCCCGTTCAAACTCTTCCTGGTCAACGCCAGCCTTCGTTACTTTTTCGTCCAACTCTGCGTTGACCTCGACCACGGCTTTCAACCTGATGGCCAGAACGTTGCGCTCTGCTAAAAGTGCCGCCTTCTGGATTTCAATCGCGATCTTGTTGCGCTCTGCGTCCCTGATGTAGAGCAAGCCCGAAACAACTGCTGAGACGCACGCAGCGACGCACAGGAGCACGACCACGAGTTTTAGCTTGTCCCACATGCGCGTCACAGGTAATTGCGTCCCTTGAGCGCGGTATGAAGCGCGGCGCGTGTCATGGGTCCGGAGACGCCATCGACAGTGAGTTTGGCTTCTCTTTGAAATCCGGCGATATTTGCAGGCCCAAAACCAAGCACGACCAGAGCCAGACGATCATACCGCTCGTAACGGTCTTTCAGACCATTGAAGCCACCATTGATCCGGCGCGTAACGGCCCGGACGTCGCCGGTGTCAGCCAGATCGTTCAGGTTATTTGCGCGCCAGAACCAAATCGGCACAAGACCCTCCCAGGGATCTGTCAAAACCTTGTCGGGGTTTTTTGTAAAATCAGGTGCGCTCGGGTCAGCCCGGCGCGCCCACTCCGTAAACTTGGTGTAATTGTAACGACCGGTGATCTGGATCGGTCCGCGACCGCGAAACTTCGAGCCGTCTCCAGCGATCACATTTCCGAGATCACGGCGCCCCTCGTAGCGGCTTTGAGCGGCTGTCGGGCCCCAAATCTCACGGTCATACCGAAAGTCACCGGACTCGTGTCCGAGCTGAGAGCCGTAATGCACGAAACGGTGTGGCTTATCGAGACCAACGCGCGCACCAAACTCCTCAAGCGCAGTTGCGACCGAGTTCAAATTGCTACTTACAGGCACAGCCTTGCTGGATTTTGAAAGAAGGAGTGCGATTTTGGAAGAGTTCATGATCTCATGCCCCGTAATAAGTAAGCAGTGACTGAGGTTATACAGCACGCGGATTTATTTGTCATCCATCAAATCGGTCTATTTCGCCTTTCAGTGGTATGAACAAAGACAAAATAACCGCAGGTGGAATTTTAAGCGAGATGTGGCGCGACGGCGACATCAAAGGACGACAAAATGGTCTCAATGTTGGCGCGCGTTACGGCCTCTTCGATATCCTGAATAACCCCCATACGCAGCATCTCGAGATTGCTGGCAATGGTCTTCCATATGAATGCCATATTAACAACGACCTGCGCCACATCGAGCAGTGTCGGGGCTGTGATGCCGATCTCGGCCGCCAGAAGCGGATAGTCGCTTGCCAGGCTTGTAGCGCCCTGCGCAAGGCATTCGACCGCCTCTTCCTGCTTTGCCTTGTAGAGCATGTCCTGTCCGGGAATGACGGTGATATAGCGCATGCGCACCTTACCGATGGTCTCATTGACCTGACCGATCGCACGCAGCTTGAGCGCCGGGATGTTTTGACCAAAACTAGGCATCAGGAAATCTCCAATTTCGTCTTTACCGTCTGGTATGGAAACGGCGGCTTAATATCGAACATGTAGGTTCCGGGATCATCCAGTGTCAGTGTGCCGTCAGCGGGTCCGAATAGTTCGAGATCACCGACTTCGTTGCTCACCCAAACCTCTGTGCCGGCGGGGAGCAGGCTCAGGTCATAGGATGCGCTCGGCATCGCGGCGATCTGGGGTCTGTCGGCGCGCGCACCGTTCAGCACGTAATGCAGATCCATGTCAGCCTCGCCAACCAAGGCAAGAACATCATCCCAAACCTGCTCGAGAGGATTGGGCGCATTACCAACCTGAATAATGCGCCCCTCGGGAGTGTAATTCATAAAGGGAAGGTTTGTCTGTGACATTAGCGTTTAACTCCAAGAAGGGTCACTGTGCCCTTTGCTGCCAGCGTGCTGTCCTGACCCCACCAATCCATCTCGAAAGTGTATGTGGCTGCTGCCAGATCCATGTAAACCTGACCTGTCGCGAAGTCGCTTGCCTGATACAGCGGTTCGCGGCTGAGAATAACAGCGGAGGCATTACGGAATATCTTGATACCCCACTGTTTCGTTCCGGCGTTGAACTCCTGCTCGATGCTCCAGATCATCAGAACCTTGGCTGGCTGGCTCAGCACAAACGACGGAACGGTAACGAGCCTTCTCCATGTCGAGGAGCTCGCTCCGGTGAGCTGAGCGCCCGACAGTGAGAAAGGAACAACAACCGCGTTGCCCTCGATGGTCAACGTGTCAACAGTCGCGTTACCCAACTGCGCCTTTTGCGTAATCAGGTTTGCTGTTGTGATCAGCTGTGAGGCCGTGATCGTTCCGGTTTTGATATTAGACCCTTCGATCAGGGTCTTTCCGTATGTAGCCGACAGATCAGATCCGCCACGATAGGTGGCAAGAATGATCCGGTCAGCTCCCATAGCTGTCGATATAGATGTCGTGGTAGAAAGGGCGGTCGCGCCCATTATCCAGTAAACATACCGGATGCCACTCGACCATGTGGTGAGGCTGGCACCCACGGCTGTTGTAACCGCTGTGCCGCCGTCGTTCACCCAAGTTATGACGCCGCTATCCCAAGCCAAGGCATTTGTGAAAGGGGTATTGTGCTGAAAGTTGAAACCCACAAGGCTAAGGTTGCGAGACCCAATCTCCATCTTGTTGGCGGTAACGGTATTTGCGGAGATGTTTCCACCGTCGATCTTGGTCAGATCGCCGCCTTTGCGCCAATCAGACAGCGTTGTTGCGCCTGAAATAACGATTTTGCCAGGGTCGATCTGCGTAAACAGAGTGTTGATCCGTGCAGCAGGGTTATCCGCATTGGCCTGAATTACACCAAGCGTCTGACCGCTCACCGTGATGGTGTTGGACAGCGTCGTGCCTGCCGTGATCTTGTTGGCGCTCAGTGTGCCGCTGATCTTCGCGTCAGTGATAACGGCATCTGAAATCTGCGCCGTTCCGGTGATGACCGCCGAAGTTGTTGTAAGCTGCGAGGCTGTGATTGTGCCGGTCTTAACAGTTGATCCGTCAATGATTGTGCGGCCGAAGTCCGCGTCAAGTTTAACACCACCCTCGTATGTCGCCAGAACCACATTATTTGTGCCAAAGGCAGTTGTCTGTGATGTGGTTGTGGAAATACTGGTCGAACCCTGAACCCAGTAAAGGTAAAGAATGCCAGAGGACCAAAGTGTTCCAGAGACGTTCTGAACGATTGTTGTGCTGACCGATACACCGGCATCGTTCACATACTTGATGGTTCCGCCCGTCCAGGTGACGCGGTTTGTCGAAGGGTTATTGTGCTCGAATGTGATACCGGTCAGCGTCAGGTTGCGAGACCCGATTTCCAGCTTGTTTGCCGAGACTGTATTGGCGGAGATAGACCCACCGTCAATTTTAGTGGTGTCACCACCCCGGCGCCAATCGGAAAGTGTCGTCGATCCGGATACAAGGATCTGTCCGGGATCAATTTTGGTCGATCCGGAGTTCACAACAGAGGCTGGGTTTGCTGCGTTACCCTGCACCGTTCCCAGTGCCTGACCGTTTACGGTAATGGTATTCGCGATAGCCGTTCCCGCTGTCAGCTTGGCGGCTGTCAGTGTTGTGATCTTGGCGTCAGTAATGGTGGCGTCTTTGATCTGCGCCGAGAGTGTAATCAGTTCGCCTGTGGTCAAATGCGAAGCAACAATCGTATTGGCGAAAATCTCATCGGCGCGCACGGCGCCAGCGGCGATTTTACCGAATGTCACCGAATTGGCGAAAATCTCGTTTGCAGTTACCGCACCGGTATCGAGCTTCCCGGTCGAGATGGCATTGTCACCGATCTGCGTGCGTGTGATTTGACCAGATACGTCTGTCGCGGCCACAGCAGAGGTCCAGCTGGTTCTGAAGCGGTAAAGCACGCCGGTTGTGGATAGAACGACCGTGCGACCGGTGAAGTTACCGGTTGTTGGAAGTGTAGAGACGATCTCGACCGGTGTAATTCCAGCACCAAAGCTGTCTGGATTGATCAAACTGTTCAGATCAGTGCTGGTCAGGTTGATGACGGTCGCGCCGACGCGCGCACTCCAGCCGGACTTGTTCCCAGAAGTGTCAACGGCGCGCACCCAATAGTAGCGCGTAGTGCCCTTTGCGAGGTCGCCGCGCTGGAATGTGGTCGCTGCAGCGGTGAAGCTGGCGGTCACAGCAGTGCTAGGCGTTGTTGTGCTGGCGCTCTCGAAGATTTCGTAATGGCTGAGATCCGTGGCGGTGCTCGCGGTCCAGTTCAGCCAAATGCCATCGAAGCCAGCTTTCACTGACAGGCCTGTGACGGTGGACGGCGCGGCGTTGTCCGCTGTGGCAACAACAGAGAGCTGCGAGGTGTAGGCCGATTTCTGACCCAGCTCGTTGACAGAGCGCACCCGAGCAAAATACGTGACTCCCGAGATGCCTTCCGTCTCAAAGTAATGATCACCTACGTTAAAAACGACTTCGTTTCCGTAGGTTGTGTTGATAGCGACATCATAGGACACCGCGTTTGACGCCGCAGCCCAGTCAAAGGAAATTCGCGCCTTGCCAGGCTCGATCAGAACCGAAGAAATACTGGTTCCAGTCGGGACAGACGCGGCACCGGTTGTGAGACCGCTCGTTGTGGCGTTAACCCGAGCGCTCCAGCCTGATTTATTACCAGATGTATCAACCGCACGCACCCAGTAGTAACGCAGAACACCGGAGCCCAGACCATTGCGTGCAAAGATCGTGGCAGCAGAGGTGTATGTTGCCGCAGTTCCCGCAAGCGGTGTTGCGTTGGATGCGTTCTCGTAGATTTCGTAGAAGGCCAGATCACTGACGGCAACAGGATTCCATTCCAGCCAGATCGCATCAATGCCGGACGTGATCGCCAGTCCTGTTGGCGTTGATGGCGCGACTGTATCGGTCAGTGTCGTATGTGCAACCAAGGCAGTGTAGGCGGAAGCGTTACCGACACGGTCGATCGCGCGCACCTGGGCGCTGAAGGGCACGCCAGGAAGAACCGTCCATTCATAGCGCGCCTCGGTGGCCGTAAAACCAACAAAGTTGCCGCCATTCTCCGCAATACGGATGTCGTAGTTCAGCAGATCGGGTTCTGTTCCGGCGGTCCATGTCGCGACCAGTCGCACAGACCCGTCTGTCTTCAGACTGGATGTCAGTGCAAGACCAACAGGCGTTCCGGGAGCGTCTGTATCCGAAAGAAATGGCAGGCCCGTGCTGATCGCAAACGGGCCACTGGTGGTCAGTCCGGTGCGGCTGAAGCTGTCATACAGCCCGAACTTGACGAAATAATCTGTGGCGCCTTCACCTGTCCAGTTGAAGTAACCCCCTGCTCCTTCGAACTTTGGTGTCGTCAGTTCAGGATCAAATGTGCTTGTCGTTTCAATCCAGACCTTTGCGCCGTCCACATCTGTTTCGGACGCAGACCAGGCGACGATGACTTCGGTTGAGCTGGACGTAACAGATGGCGTCACCGCCACTGGCGGCGGGTTGCTGACAGTGATCGAGGTCGGATCAGATGTGATACCAAAGGCGTCAGTAACGGTGATCTCGAAACGCAGGGCGCGTGCCGGATCTTTCGTATGCAGCAGGTTGTCGGCCCTATTGGCGTCAAAGTCGTAGGTGAAATTCGTATCCAGAACGACCTGTTCGCGCAGCAAGGTGTTGTCGTCGTCGCGGTAAATGCGCACGGTGTTGTTGCGGTAAAGCGGCGAGAGATTATCAACGACCCCGGACGCGCCGGACTGCGAAGCGCTGGTTGTCGAGAAGTTGTTTGTCCACAAGATGCGCGCGTCGCGGCCGACAAATTCTGTGCCTGCGCTGTCTACCAGTGCAAGACCGGTAACGGTTGGTTTCTCAAGCGTGGTCACACCACCAACGGTGAACATGAGAGTGGTCGCCAGAGAACTGCGCCCCAGGAAATCTACGGTGCGCACAGAGATCGCGTGCTCGCCCGGTGTGTCCAAAGCGAGATCAGTGGAGACACCTGCAACGATCGGCATGTCGTATGTGCCGCTTGGGCCCGAAACCGAGATCCGGAAGCCCTGAACGGCGGTGTTTGCCGGTGGTGTCCATCCGACAGTTACCCGTGACTTCAGCGTCACGCCTTCCATGATAACCTGTTCGATTGCAGTCAGATTACGTGGCGGCGAGACAGGATTGTTCTTGCGCGTGTAGGAGATCGGATCAAACTGGATGCCGCTCTCGACCCGAGCATATTTCTGCGGATCGTGCTGCAATGCGGTAACAGCAACAACACCCTTTTCAACCTCGCTTGTCGTCAGCACGCGATACTTGCGCGGTGCAACATCTGTGCCGGTGATAGCAAACATCGCATTGAGCTGGGCAAATTCGTTCTCAGATACACCTGCGGAAAGGTTCAGCACGCGCCCTGTCATTGAACTGACGGATCGCGTGACAAGGGTGCCATTCATGGAGACCCAAGTGACCGTGTATGTCTCGCCAGGGGTCAGTGTGAAGTCGCCGTCGATCTCAAGCGTAGCGATGCCGCGATTAACGACACGGCCGCCAGCGCGCACTTGCGCCTTGCGTGGATCAGCGACCATAACGACATCACCGGGGGCGTATTTTACATGGTCGATACCAGCCTGATACGTGACCGTTTCTGTCTCGTTTTCCTCTGTATCGAGAATCCACTTACCATAGCGGTGCGCCGCTGAGCGCGAGTCGCACCCATCCAGCTCGACAGACTTTTCGCGCCATCCGAAGCGCGCGACCAGCTTGTCAGAGATCACCGGTTCAACAGCAGGACGGTTGAAGTCATCAGGGTTCTGGTATTTCACCAGCACCACAGAATAGCGTGCCTTTGTGGCGGTTGAGGAATAGTTGAATGCCCCGCCGATCACGTTGGCAGGCGTGACGATGGCAACAGGGTCCACTGGCATGTCTGCGGTCGCGAAGACCTGACCAAGAGACCAGAAGCCCATACCGCGGAATGTCGCGGTAATGCCCTGCAGAACCAACCAGGCTTCACGACGGCCAGAGATCACGCCGTTGTAGGTGTAGCGCGGCTCGTATGTTGGCGCACCGAAGTCATCTTTGTATCCGGTCAGCACGTTCTCGTCACAATATTGAGCGATGGTGTAGAGCGCCCACTTGTTGACCTTGCTGGCGTCCACAAAGCGCCCCAGACCGTAGCGACGGTGCGTGATCAGATCATAGAAGATCCACGCCGGGTTGTTTGACCAGGCGTTCTTGAATGTGCCGTTCCAGATGCCGGTATAGACGCGCGTCACGGGATCGTAGTTTGACGGCACCTGAATGATGCGGCCTTTCCAGCGGAAGTTGATCTGACCGACAGAGCCCGCCACATCTTCCGCATTCATCTCCATCGCGACAGCGGCGGAGTGAGGATAGGTGTATTTGCCCTCGACAAGCGCGATCATGCTCTCGAAGGTGATGTTGTTCTGCTTGCGGTCCTCGGTTTCGTCCGGTGTGATCCGGCGCACGCGAATATCCCAAGGGCCGTAACCCTCTGGCAGATTGACGCGGTAGGAGAACTGCACCGGGCTGGTGGCTTTTTCGTCCTCCAGAACCTGCCAATGCACTTCGTTCCAGGTGCCGCCTGCATTGCGCACGTCAATCGCCCACTGCACGCTATAAGGTTTGATCTCGCCGGAGTTCTCTTCCATCTGAAGCAGGGAGTTCAGACGCACAACAACCTTGACAGAGTCTACATTCGTTTCGGTGATCGTCCGAACAACAGGTCCGACAGCGATAGAAACGGGCTGCTCGACGGCAATAACAGTGCCGACAGCGTCGTGCCCTGCAAAAGCTGTGTCGTCAGGCAAGCCAATATGTTCTTCCCACAGGACGCCAGGAAAGTTGTCTTCCCCGAGGTCGTTCTGAAGAGGTGTTTGATCGCGATAGATGCCTTTTGCACCGCCCACAAGACCACCAATCGGACCTTCAGACAGAACGTAAAGAAGCCGCGCCTTGGCGTTCGACTTCAGCGTGTCCGAATAGGATTGCGTCGCGCCGCCACTCTTGCCACCACGACCGACTACACTAGCGTTCATTTCATTCTACCTAATATCAGCGTGATTACCGGAGTGGTATTTTTCGATGGCCGAGGTCGTGTCGGCATCGGCAACAACATCTTCCGCGATGTCTTCTTCAATGATGTCCAGATCGACCGAGATCAGCATGCCTGCGGAGACCACGTTTCCGTAACCAACCGGGATGCCTGATCCTTCACGCGCAACCGGAACAAGAGACGAGAACATATCGCTCCTGTCCTGCTCTTCGGCGTCAAAGGATTGTTCGGGTGCCAGCATGGAAGAGATACCTGCCAGAGCCATGCCAAGACCCAGAGAGCCCATCGCGGCGCCCCATGTCGTCGCGACCCCAAGGCTGGGGGCGATTGCAGTTGCCAGAACACCAACGGTTCCGAAACCCATCGTGAGACCGATAAGCGCAACGCCCAGAACTACCTTCAGAACGCCGCCGTTCTTACTGCCGACCATTTCTGGAACGATATGCAGCGCGCCCTTCCCCAAACGCAGAGACGTCGCCTGATCAAGATCAAGATCGAGACCTGTCTCGACTGATTGACCGCGCACCAGATGCCAATTGCTCTGACAGATGTCCGATGCAAATCCTTTGAAGTTGGCGCAGAGCGCACTGACCGCTTCGGATGCCGTTTGAACATCAAGCTGAAAGACTTCGCCGTATTTCTGGCCAAGCTCGCCGTGTAGATAAACATCACGCATCGGTCGGTCCCTCATATCTCATCCATTTGTGGGCGGCGCGCGCCCAGATACCCGCTGGTTCGCGTCGAGACAGACGACCCGGAAGGTGATGTAAAATCATGCCACCGCCGACCAGAACGCCGCCGTGATTGAGTTTCTCTGAGCGGATGGATGTCAGAAACACGTCACCGGGCTGTGCGTGATCAAGTGCTATCTCACGAAAACCCCACTTCGGCGCATTCTCCGTGTAGAGATCGTAATCCGCTTCCCACCAGCCGTCTTCGCGTGGGCAATCCTTCATAGGAACTGGCGGATAGGGCCATCCCTCGACGCCATGCTCAGACATGCCTTCTTTGCCAAGACGAAATGCGTCGCGGATCAGGGTAAAGCAGTCGGCTGCATAGTGAACAAACTGGCGGTTCAGAATAGGCTGCACCGGCAACATATCGCCCCAGGTCAGCACATCTGAAATGCGCTCATCATCCAGTGCGATCAAACCCCAAGGCAGCCCGGACTTGATCTGGCTTTCTGCGTCCGTAACAGACGGGTGCGTAGGACCGCCGGGATGTGAGTGCAGCACCATCTGAATACGACCGTGATATTTCACCATGATCTCAGCAGGGATGCGAAACGAGCAAAGCTGACACATGCAGTCAGGGTTCTTAGCTTCATGCGTGTCTACGGGGCGCGCTGTGTTCACGCAGGGCACGTATCCGTCATCAACGACGAGCCCACAGCTCTCACGGGGGTATTCATCGCGTGCGTGTCGCTTTGCAGCGTCAAAGGCTTCTTTGAGGTTCATCATATTGACCGCCCCATGCCTGGAAAGCCGCCAAATGGAAGACGCGCACCTACGCCGAAGCGATTTGTGCAGCAGGTCTTGTTACGTGCCGGACGGTCTTTCGACTTGTCAGTGGTCAGTTGATTGAACTCATCCCAGAAAGTGCCCCCTGTGTAAGGGCACTCGGCATTGGTGTAGTCAAAATCAACGCCGTTATAGGCACGGTATTGAAACAGACAGGTGTTGCGCACGGCGGCGCGACCCGGAAGCATAACGCCTTCCTGATCAATCGCCGCGGAAAGCTCCCAGGTGATGCTCTCGGGAAGATCGGCTGACTTGCGCTCGATCTTGAAAATATCCGGCCCAATGAAGGACGTGTCATCTGCCTCGGGCGCCCCATCCAGAAAGCGCGCGAAGGTGCGCACACGGGTCAGCTCGCAACCGTTCAGATCGCCATAGGTGTTTACCGCCGCCTGGATCAAACCGTCGGTGTTTGCCAAGATCAAACTGGGCTGCGGCAATGCCCCAACGCCGGTCGTCTCCATGCCCTCGAAAGAGATGTCGATGGCCGTGTAGGACGTGCCGCCAAAGACGACTGGTCCGTCAACCTCTGCTGACATTGAAAAATGCAAAACAGGTCCACCAACTGACGTGCAGTCGAGCTGGAACAGCTGGATCAGCGCGCTCGGATCGAGCTTCTGAATTTCGGAATTAATATCTGGCATGGCACCCTCTGGATGTCACGGATAATAAGTCACTTGTTACTTATAAGCAAGGGGCATCAAACCTGCAGGTTGAAGCTCTGCCGCAGCTTTGCCGTGAAGCTGAAAGGCGCCGTGCCACTGTCAGACCACTCCTTGCACGTCCATTTCAAAGGCGCGGGGTAGCTGTATGGTTGATACAGGAAAACCTTGTAGCCGCCCTGATCTTCGAAGAACTGGCGCAGCTCTTGAATTTGAACCTCGGTCAGCGCGTCCCACTTCAGAGAAACGACGGCACGAATGTGGTTCAGGCCATTTGGCATGTCCAAGCTGTAACCATCGCCAAAGCCGGATGTGATCAGGTTCACCTCTGGACTGCGCGACCCGCCCGGTGAGGGACGGATCGAAGGATTGAAGGTCGCAAGTGCCATCTCTTATCTCCGGTTCAGGACGTTGCCGGGGCGCATTGCGCTGCGAATTTCGCTTGCCACGGTGCTTTTCATCGACTGTTCGAAATGGATCGCCATGCGCTTGGCCAGATCCTCGTTCTGCTCGTTTGTTCCGGCTGATCCCGCAACACTGATCGGTGCGCTGATCTGGATGCCCTGCGCTGTGAGAGCCCCAACAGGCGCCAGTGCGGACATCTGCTCCTTGGTGAACACACCTTCGCCTTCCATTGCGATAATGGGGCGCTCACGCGGTCCCAGACCCATTCCACCAATGATGTCACCTGAGTGATACCGCGGTGCGCCGGCGAAGATCATCGGAGATGCCATTTTCGTTCTGAGACCCGAAGAGGCACCAACGATACCGCCTGAGTGCTTCATCGGAAACGGCATTTTTCCACCAGCGCCGGCACCGCCCTTGGCACCGCCGAGCTTCGCGCCGACATCGCTTGTCTTGCCGCCTGCGAAGGACGAGAACATCCACTTCACGCCCATATTGACGACATCACTCAGCATACCGTCGATAGCGGACTTCAGATCACCAGTGCCGGTAATCAGACCCGTAACACCACTTGCAAGACTGTCTGTCCACTGGGTCGATTTCTCAACCAACTGACCCTGCAAGTCGCGCCATTCACGCATCTGTCCCGCCAGCGGGTTCAGTGTGGCTTCGTATTTCTGCCGGATCGCTGCTTTCTGCTCCTCGACGAACCGAGTGATCTGAATCTCGGACTCCCCCGCCGCACGCTTCATCTGAACGGTGCGATTGACCATATCCATCTCGCGCTGCATCTCGGTGCGCGCAAGCTGCATCTTGGTCATTGTTGTATCGAGGATCTGACGCCGTGCGAGGTTGGCATCTGCGGTGCGCTCTGCTGCCTCGAGGCGCGTCTGATCCTTCAGCATGTTGGCTTTAGTATCAAGTGCCTGCTTATAGGCGGCACTGTCTTCACCATAAGCGCGTCTGACGTTGTCCAGATATTGATCAAGCTGCTCATTGAGCTTGACCATGTCATTGGTCATACCTTCGTAATCAGGATTTGCAGCGCGCGCCTGTGCTTCCGCCAACTGACGGTTGATGTCGGTGCGCTGCTTCTCAAGCTCAAGTTCTTCGCGTGTGCTGTCGGTGCGCGCCTTGCGCCGACCAGCGGCGTCACGCTCGACATCGTCCAGCTGCTGTGCGGCAGCCAGCAAGTCTTTGTAAATACCGGCGTCAATCGACCGCTCGGAACCCAGCTTACCGGTTTCGATCGCCTCGATCAGCTCACGGTAGTTCGCGCCCAGATTTTCTGTGTCCTGTGTCGCGGCTGTCTTTCCGGCTGCCAGTTTGTCGAGATACTCGTTGCGGCTTTGCGCGAACTCTCCTTCGGTGAGGCCGGTATCGACAGTCCTCATTTTGGCAAGCTGTTCGACGTAATTCCGTGTGGCTTCTTCTGCCTGCGCAATCAGGTTTGCGGAGATATTCGTGTCAAAAGGCACAGGTGCGGTCGCAGGAGTGCCCTTGGTCAGCGAATAAGCGTTCGTCGCCGCCTGGCGACGTTTATCCTCATGGGCGTAATCTTTGTGCGGACGCTCGTATTCCTTCATGAACATGGATGCCGCTTCTGCCGGTGAGGCAGCGAGGTCCATACGCGCCAGCAAAGAGGCATATTCTGTGCGCAACTCATGCACAGCAAATTTGACCTGCGCCAGTGGCTCAGCTTCATTCATACCCATTTTACCGGAGAAGTTCTTCAGGTTCGTCCAGCGGCCCTTACCCGGTGTCGGGTCGCGCCATTGCGCCAAACCAAAGGACGTGCCTTTATCTCCGAGCGCCTTGGTGTTGAAATTACTTTCGACCTTGAAGTTACCCGCCATGGCTGCCGCAACTTTATCCGTCAGACCTTCTGCCTTCAGCATTCCGATGATGGTCTGCATGGACTGTTTGCTCTCGCCGGTCATACCTGCGAAATTCGGCGTCAGTCCGCCACTGCCTTCGCCAAAGATCGAGTGCCCACCGAGCATGCCCAATGCCCCGCCCAGGCTTCTAATGGCTGTCTCAACAGTGTTGATACGTCCTACGGTCGCTTCACCAAATGTGTTCTCGCGCATCGCCGTCGCAACACGGTTCAAAGTGTCACCCTGAATGTTCAGAGTTCCGACAATATCCTTGATGACCTTGTTGACGCTGTTTGCTGGGCCCAGACCTGGGTAGAAGCCGCTATCAAGGCGCTGCTGGATCTTATCGACCTCGCTCAGCTCCTGACCGGACGCACGGCGTTCAAGCTCCATACGGCGCTCGATCTGTCTCTGGCGCGTGCGCTCGATGTCTGCCTCGATCGCGGTGCGACCTTCCATCAGCTTATCGAGAATTTCTTTCTGGCTTACGGCTTCCATCAACTCGTTGTGCAACTTGCGCACCGCATCCGTGCCCTCTTCCAGAGAGCCAAAGTCGCCCCGCTCGATGCGATACATCATCTCGGCAACAGCACCGGACGCGCCACCCAGTTCAGCTTCGAGGCTTTTCACATCGCGCAGGATATTGTTCAGCTCTACACCGCCGCGCTTCAGCTTATCATCGAGGCTTTCAATTTTAACGCCGATATCAATTCCATTTGCGGCATTCTGAAGCGCGATCATTTTCGCACGCGCCGCTTCCATCATCGCCACAACAATGTCGAGCCGGGACTGGGCCGCCAGGTTCTGAATTGGATCTGTTGATGCGTTCAGCGCCGTTTCTGTTTCACGGCGCAGCTCATCGAGAATGTCCAATTCGTCCTGAGCTGCTTTCTCACGGGAGACGTTCAGTGCTGCGTTGTAGCGCTCGTTAATCTTCAGAAGGGACTCGCCTGTCTCACTGCGCGCCGCAAGTTCCGCTTTGTGCTTCTCCTCAAGCGCGACGATTTCATCACGATAGGCACGCTTTGATGTTAGCGTGCGGTCGGAAATCTCCTCTTCGAGCAGACGTGTTGTTTCACGGTCTTCGTTTTTACCAGCGCGCTTGATCGCATCGGCTCGAAATTCCTCGATTGCGGCAATCTCGGCGTTGAGCTCCTCGAGTTCTGCTTTTGTGGTCTCGAGGCTTCTGTTGGTGCTGTCGGCGATTGCGCCCGTGCCGGCGGCCTTGGCCTGCCTCTCCAACCGTTTGACCGTCAATTCGATCAGCTTGCGCTGTTCCATCAACTGATCGACGCGCTCCTGAATGATCAGGTTAGCCTGCTCGCGAGTTTCTGTGCCGAACTCCCTCAGTTCTTCATAGGCATCCTTGACTTTATTCTTGAAAAGACCGAACTGCCCCGCCGCAATTGCAACAGCAATACCGATCGCCGCAATCCACGGTGCAAAAGCCGTAAGCAATGTGCCAACAGCACCAAGTGATAACGCACCTGCGCGTGCCGCAGCGGTCATTGTCAGTAAGGCTCCTGCCCCACTATTGGCCCGGATTGTTGCGTTCAGCATTGCAGCGGAGGCGACAGCCATCTGACCGGAGAAGGCGACCATTCCTACTTTGGTGGCCGCAAGAGCAAGTGAGATAGCACCAATACCAGCCGCAACTGACCGAAATATCAAAACAGCAATAAGAGCTTTGCCAAGCGCAGCAAGCCCATCGCGGAATTGATACAGCATCTGGATCGCAATACCGATCTTGTTCGCCAGTGAACTGAGCGTGTTTCCGATCTGGTCTGCAATCTTGAAGCCCTGAGATGACCGCAGGAAAGCGTTCAATTCACGGACAAGATCCTTCAGTGTCACATTGACGAAAGTAGAAAGACCTTCGCCTGTGGCCAACTTCTGCAGGTTTGCGTTCAACTGAGTGACCTGACCGGAGAAGGTCTGCATCATGCGCTGCGCTGTGCCACCGTAAGTGCGGTCAAGCTCGTCATAGAAGGCTGCCAGTGCGGGACCGGCCTGAACCATACCTGTGGAGATCGCGGAGACCAATTCCTGCACAGATACGGACATGGAGCGCGCCATCGTCTGCATCGCATTGGGCATGGATTCCGAGAGCTGCTGGCGCATCTCTTCCATCTGAATCACAGATTTACCAGACATTTGCTGGATGCCGAGCGTAACCCGGTGCAGCTGTTCGTCCGTGCCGCCAAAGGCCGCGATACCATCTGTCAGCGCATTCATGGCGCCCTTCATAGGGTCGATGCCGGTGGTGCGCAGTTTTACGAATGTGGTGGACAGTTCACGCAGCGAGAACGGAACCTTTGTCGCCATGTCGCGCAGATAGTTGACGTTGTCTGCGGCTTCCTTGATCGGATCAGAGGCATTGGACATGCCTTCCATCTGAAAGCGCAAGCGCTCCATGTCCGCGTTGATCTTGACGATCTGACCAACCAGACCGGAGCCTGAGCCGGTCAGTGAGTTGAACAGGATCGACAGACCGCCTGCAACAATGGAGACATCCCGCATCGTGCCAAGCAGCGTGCGATGGGAAACGTCGAGTTTGTTCGCCGATGTGACAACACCGGCGCCCGAAGACATCAGCTTTCGATAATGCGGATCAAGACGCGCAAGCTCGTTACGGAAGGACGTGAGGGACTGACCAGCGCGCAACATGCCGCTGGTGAAGGAACCGTCCGAGAGTTGAAGTTCTACGCGAATTGCTGGCATTTTGGCGGACCTAAGTCAGTGGTTACGTTATCCGCCGGACGCAAGACGCGCCTTCATGGCGCGCAGGGCATTTCGATCAAATTCAGGATCTAATTCTTCCCCTGTGATCTCATCGACCTTTATTTCCGCCGGGATGTTCTTTGGCATCCAGACATACACTTGACCTAATTGATCGGTCAGACTTTTCTGAGCCGTCACAAAGGCCTCTTCGCTGTTCACCGCACCTAGAAGATGAAGCTCAATCAGCTTCTCTTCGGCGCGCAGGCGATTGATCTGATTAAGAACGAACCAGAACCTGCGCGGCGTTAGCTTCAAGACCTGGTCAAACGAGAGGCCGTATTCCCGCATGACCTTGGCGAACATAAATCCTATGTCGTAGGATTTTAGCTCGCCTTTGGGGCGTTTCCCTCAACATCGTCTTCGGCGCCCTCTTCGGTGGATGCAATCTCACCGCCGATACCGCGGATCGCTTCTACAATCCCCTGCACCTGCGCCAGCGTCCAAACCGCGACATCTTCTTTTGTCAATGTCGGGAAAGCGTCCAGAACCATCTCGAGACCGGCTTCAAGCTCTTTGACCGGAGACGGGTTCAGACCCAGGTCTTCGATCATTTTCATCTGCTTGATCATCTTGCCAACTTCTGGCGAGCACATTTCATGACGATTGCCTTTGACGACAATAGCAAGAACGGCTTCTTCTACGAGTTCATCGAGGTTGATGACTTTGGTTGTCATGTTCTGTTCCGATTATATGGGAAAGGTTGAGGGGTCGGCATCACTGCCGACCCGATTGATTAGGCAGATGCCTTCTGGTTGCCGATCTCAAGCAGCGAGCCGTCTGCAAGGGCGTAACCCTTGAACTCGATGTTGTAGATCCGCTCCTGATTGGTGTTGTAGGAGAAGTTCAGAGCGCCAGCAGATGCGGCCTTCAGAATGACGAAGTCATCCTCACCGGATGTGCCTTTGGGACGCAGAACCAGCTTCTTACCGATTGTGCTCAGGTTGATGTTGATACCTGTCGAGACAGCAATCTTCGCGACAGTCGGGTCAACACCGCCGGTCGGGTTTGAGAAGGCGATGTTTACGCCAGCTGTCTTGGTGATGGTGACGTTACCCCAGATGCCGCGTGTCTCGGCAGTGATTGTTACGACACCAGCAGCAACAGTCGCGGTAAACCCACAAGGTGTGTCATTCACGGCAGCGGCGAAGTTGATCGCAGCAGCAGTAAAGGTTGCGCCTGGAGCCACTTCGTAAGCAGTTACAGGAGACGCCTTGAAGACGAAGTTGATCCCGTTGATGTTGACTGCATCATTCGTGGTAGGTGCAGCAACAGAGAAGGTGACTGTGCCTGTGGCCTTGACGCCATCAGAGATCAGCACGGAGCCGGGCAGAACATCAAGCAGGTTCTCCAGGGCTGTTTCGGCCATCGGCACGGTGGCTTTCACCATGCGGCCGATAATCAGTTCGCCGATTGGGGTGTCACCCAGCTGGTCGACTGTGATTTCATAAGTTGAGGTCGAGACCTCGGCAGTGACGCCGCCCTTGGTAAAACCAAGGTCGCGGCCGCCAAAAAGGGCATTACATACACCCAGTTTTACGTTTTCAGTGGACGACGGCATGTCGAATATCTCCATTCAGCTTTGAGCTATGTAAGTAATGACTTATTAAATAGCAGATAACTTGGCAAGTGGCAAGAACCAAGGTTCATCCATACTTGAGCCAAATCTGCTTCATTCCCTCCATCGCCGCGTCCTGAACCTGCATCAAGGTCTGGGCGTTGACGATCTGGATACTGTTGTCTGCCATCTTCCACGGAACCGCAGTGTCAACATACACCGCCTGCCATGCCTGCTGGAATGTCAGACCCTGCGCGATGGCGCCGTTCATCTTGGCATTCGCAAGTGTCAGCACCCGGTCGATCCGGTCCATGCTGCGCTCGCCTGCGTCGTATTCGTGAAGCCCGACCGTGACGCGCTGGGAATATAGATCCTCTGCACGCTCGGCTTTCTTGTCCGTTTGCTCTTCTTCGGCGAAGGTTCGCTTTTTGGTGAAGTAGTGAGGACCGTGAACGATCCGTGTTTCAATCAGTGGCATTATGTGTAGCTCCTTGTAAGGTCAATAGTTACAACATCTGCGATCACACCTACATCTAAGCCCTCAACAGCAAACTGTAAGTTATCGCCGTCGCAGATCCCAAGAACGAAAGTGTCGTTGCGAAACACCTCGGTCCCGTTCCACAGCCAGGAACCTGTGCTATCAACAGTGAGAATAGTCTGAGTCGCGATGGACAGATTGACCGCTTCCGCTTCAACCTGAACTTTCATATCAGGCGCACCCGAAGCTGATCCGAGAAAGACAATATCCCCGTTGTTCGTATAGGCAGTAACGTCAAGGTATTGCGGATCGTTGAAAATTCGCACAGTTCCGTTGCCAGTGTCGTAGTAATGAGTATTCCCTCTTATGTAGCGAGGTTTATGATTTTCGAAGTCGTAGTAGGGTTGCTGAGTGCCGTTTGTGGTAACTGGCGTGGGTAAAGTGTTCAATGCCGACAAGCTATCTCTGCTCGCCCCGGTATAGAATGTATAAGAAGAGGCATAAACCGCACCATCGTCTTGCAAATACGTGCTTAGTATGTATGCCCCATCGGGGCTTATTTGCGTAAACTGAAAAACGAAACTTGAGTTTACATGCTCCCTAACGATAGAGGGACTTGTCAGATTCCAAGCGGTCGGGAGAGTGATCACATAACAAGACCCTTGCGTGTCGTAACCTCGACCCAAGGCGTAATAAACTTTCGTTCCGTCTATCGACATCAGCGGAACGGATACATACTCTGCCTCATCCTCAGTAGTGGTATAATCGAAGCTATCAGCGGCTATAGAGTTGCCCAAGGACATTGTTGTAATATCATAAGGTGTTGACAGGTTTAGCTCATACAAGAGAGGGTGAGTGCCAGCACTAGCGTAAGTTGTCGCAATGATCTTAGTGCCCTCATTGTTCATCGTTCCTCTACAAGCATAGGCAAAGGAGCCGCTACTGAGGCTCCGTCCGTCAAGAGTCGTAGCTCCGCCCACTAGATTGGACGTGTTCTGTTCAACTATACTGACCAAGGTTCCGTCACCGTAAAGATGGTAAGGCGTGTCTAGCTTAACCACGCCCATGTAATGTGCGTAGGAACCTCCTGAATTAGGGGTGCCCGCGCAAGAAAAGAGCATATGCTTGCCATCGCTAGTGTAAACCATGGACCTAATTGCGTCTGCGTATGAGAAAACAGTGCCTACCCAAGCGGGTTCGTAGGCTGAGCTACTGGACCAAGCTGGGTTGTTTTGCATACTGCGACTCAACGTCGAGGCTTGCGCTAGAGTTGCTGATTTTATCGTGCCGTCTGTGTCAACTATATTGGCCGCCGTCAGCCCTAAAAACGCTGGATCTTCCGTGTAGATCCTGTCTCCAGTGGAGTTTATAGCCACTGAGTTGCTGTAATTCTTCAATACGGATCTTATGGATGCTTTTGCAGAAAGCCAGTTTGTCTGACCACCCTCCTGAGCAAAAGTGGTGCTTCTGATGAATGCGCCATTTGCGTCTGAAGCGGGCTTCCCACCTTCAAGTGTCACGTTCTGCGATGTAGCAATGACGGAAGTAAAGTCCGAGACCTGAATAACTGCATCTTGAACATCAACAGGATTGTTGGTTGCGGTAATATCCGAGCTCCCAGCAGTTGCATAGTTTGCGCCATCAAAAGCAGAGACGGACAGCGTTGCTATCTTCGGCGCAGCCCCTGCTGCGGCAATTGCGAGAAAGTTAATGGTCAGAACCGAACCGGTGCGTGTGATGCTGAAATGGGTCTCGTCGTTATTGTTCAGCGTGTAGGTATGCGCGGCGTTATAGTTTAAGATATTGACTGTTGTTGATGTGCCCTCGTTTCCACTTACTGTGGTTGCGGACAACTGCGGAGCAGGTGTTGTGGTGCCTGCTGCAAACAGGGCAGTCAGCTCTGACTGGATCTTGTTAGAGGACCAGGCCTGTGTCGCATTCGTGGCTGCATCGTTGATGACCGCGCCGCCGATCTCGACAATGCTCTCTGCGCCATCGTTCTTTTTGATGAACATCTTGCCGTCATAGGTATTGACGGCGATCTCGCCCAAATCGACATTGGTTGTCAGCGGCACTTTGCCCGGTGTGGCTGTCCGCTTGACCTTGAAGGTATTGCTCATTTGGCGCTCCGTTAATGGCTATGTAGCCGGAGTTGGAGGTGTGGTGGTGGGACTTAGAAAGTCCCACCGTCGATGACGATGTTGTCGATTGAGCCGCCGGTGATCGCGACAGCGTTGGCGCTCTGCGTTGCGATAGACCCAAGACCAAGGTTGCTCCGGGCTGTGACCGCGTTTGTCAGATCCGAAAGGTTGCTGGCTTTTACCAGTTTTTCAGAGATCGAGTTCGTGACGGTTGTCGCGAAGTTCGGATCATCACCAATGGCAGCAGCCAGCTCGTTCAGCGTATCCAGAGCAGTCGGCGCCGCCTCAATCAGAGCCGCCACAACGGCCTTCACGTAGGCTGTGGTCGCGATCTTCGTTGAGTTGTCAGTCGATGCCTGTGTTGGCGCCGTTGCGACACCTGTCAGCGCAGGACCAGCAAGAGGCGCCTTTGCATCCAGTGCCACCTGAAGACCAGTGGTCTCGGAGATGGCATGCGTGTGTGCGGAAGGTGTAAATGTGGAAGGTTTGCCTGTGATACCAGACCAAGGTGCCGCTTCGGCGACCTCTGCGAGATCAACCTTGCCGTTGTTTGTGCTGTCGTATGTGACCTTCAGCATGTCACCGGCACCAAAGCCCGCCAAAGCGGTTACAACATAAGCTGTGGTAGCGACTTGCGTGGTGTTGGTATTTGCAACAGCCGTTGGCGCCGTAGGAACACCTGTCAGTGCAGGGCTCGCGAGAGGTGCCTTTGCGTCGATTGCAGCCTGAAGACCTGTGACGTTAGCGATGCTGTGGGTATGTGAAGACGCTGCTTTGCCGTCCAATGCCGTCTGAAGACCTGTGACGTTGGCGATCGCATGCGTGTGCGCGGTCGCGGACTTACCGTTCAGTTCCGTCTGAAGGCCTGTTACGTCGGCGATTAAATGCGCATGACCTGTCGCGGACTTGCCATCAATGGCCGCCTGTAAACCCGTAACATCGGCAATCGCATGACCGTGACCCGTCGCGCTCTTACCATCCAAAGTCGTCTGAAGGTTGGTGACATTCGCAATCGTGTGCGTGTGTGCTGTGGGTGCTTTACCGTCCAGTGCCGTCTGAAGACCTGTGACATCAGAGACGGCGTGCGCGTGCGATGTTGCCGCTTTTGTTCCAAGCAAGGTATCAAGCTGGGACTTGCGCACAAGATCGGTCGACCCGGAAGCGTCTTGAGATGCTTTCGGAACCGTCGAGAATGTCTTGGCACCGGCAACCGTCTGGCTGGATGTCAAATTGACAAAAGCACCAGAGCCACCAACGGGCACAATGGAAGTGGCTACACCGCCGCCATCATCGCCCTTACCGGCATAGATGATGTCGTCCACCATGTTGTATGCCGGTTCACCAGATTTAAGCGACGCCGGAGATCCGGCGGCACCTGTGACGCGACGCTTGAAGCGAATTTCGTTACTCATTTAGGCCTCCTAAAAATGACCGCCGTCGAGGATTGAATGTTCGTGGCTATCGTCAATGACAGTTGCCTCGAGAGTGACATCCGAATTTCCGTCAAAGGCGACTGAGCCTGAGACATCACCGGACAGTGAGATAATACGCGCGGTAACAAGACCGCCTGGGTCGCCCTTGTCGCCTTTTGGACCGATAAAGAACGGCAGCAATCTGAGACGAACCTCGTCATCGCGCTCGCCAAGAGCCAAGACACCCGAGCCGAAGTCTGATGTCAGCGTTGCGCTGGATACCAGATCGGGCTTGAGGTTGATCTGACTTGCAAAGGTGCTCATTCCACCACCTCGAAATGCGCGGCTTTTGTCGAAACGCTTTCGCCTGAAGGTGATGTGAATTTCAAGGTCAGCTCGGCCTGACCAAAAGGCCAACGATTGGTGTTGTTCGTGCTCAATCGCACCGTGACCCCTGCTTCGATCCATGTCGCGGGAACTGAAACATCGTCACCTTCATCCACAAAGCGCACCCGCCCGCTGACCCTCCATGTAGAGAGGTCAAGCGGTTCACCCTCTGCGTTCTTTACAGAGACCGGACCCGACACCGAGAAGGTATCGCCCTGGGCAAACTCATAGGACATTGGAAAAACCTAAGTAAGGACTGACGTAACCTAACAGACAGTCGAGTTTCATTCAAGCATTTCGACAGAGAAGACGGTGTCGAAATGCTGGCTCGCCTCAAAGTAATTGCTTTCCAGCCGCGGAAACACGATCGGAAGTGTGTCCGGGAAGAAACGATCAATGATCACCCTGCCCCTGTTGGTGTTTGCAGGGTGTATCTCGCGAACCTCGGACTGCAACAATTTCTGCACCTGGATCGCCAGTGTCTCTGTGTTAACAGCCGTATCTGCCCGACAGATGATCTGAATGCGCGTGGCGTGACGGCTGGGGATATACGGATCAATGGCGATGCCGATCAACGGCACACGCAGCTCGACGCCATATTCGATACCTGATGGCATTGTGCCGATGAAAACAGTGCGACCACCGATGAAGCCAGCCGCGGCGAGTTTCTCCACAAGAATGTCAAAGATCATCTGCCAATACTCCCACGATGAATGATGTTTGTGACCGCCTCGACGATGTTGCGCTGCAAGGGCGCCTCTTCTTCTTCCGCGGCGCGCGTCAGAAACCCCTCACCAATGTAGATGCCGGGATTGGCCGATCGCTTACGCAGTGTATTCTTTCCGGGGTTCATAGCCTCGTAGCGCTCATGGATGATCGCGGCATACTGGTTGAGATCCACGATGCGCTTTCCGTATTTGATGACCGTCATATCACCCACCACAATGTCGATCTCCAGGCGACCGCGGTCGCCGTAGGTCTTCTCGATGCGAATGGAGTTCTTCAGACTACCTTCGTCTTCAGGAACATAAAGCCGAGCACGTTTAACGATCCGATCTGCAGACCGCTTCATCTGTCCGCGAGCTGTATCAGGAACACCTGTTCCGACACTGCGCAGCATGTTGCGCACCGCATTCAAACCCGTGATCTTCAGGGCACCCCTCATGACGGCAGCAGTTCGATGTCGATCTCGTAATGATCAAGTCGACCCAAGACGCTATACCGATCATGCTTTGACATAACAGAGAAGCGACGGCCGCCGAACTCAAACCTGTCGCCTATTCTGATGCCATCTGCAACGAAAACCGCGACCAGGATCTTGCCCATCGG